>Ga0302349_1000657_pt1 | contig 37342 bp, 36 predicted proteins | sample PhyAR1_FD_202176 | JGI IMG/M metagenome (GOLD analysis project Ga0302349, IMG submission 202176) | Leaf surface microbial communities from alfalfa plants in UC Gill Tract Community Farm, Albany, California, United States - DLSL A.R1... | ecosystem: Host-associated > Plants > Phyllosphere >...
AGTAACTATGCTTTCATCAATATTGATAATGTCTGTGGACTTCCATATTGGGAGTTCGTGAAAAACCATAGCGCTCATATATCTGTTGCCATGTGTTAATATGCCGTATATTTTTTTGTCTCGTAATTTATTTATGTTTTTTGATTTCTCTTCTATTTTGCTTTCTATAACTCTTTGAAGTTTTACTGTATTTATAACCCGTACGCTTGATACCGATGAGTTAAATACGGAACGATATAAAGCACCCTCAAGGTTTTCAAAAAACTTACCACGCTGTGATTTCAGTGTTACAATATTACTAGCCGTACCTCCGGCACAAACCAATGAGTTTAATGCATCGTCAATTGTTATTACATTATTTGAAAAGATGGTGTTTTCGTTATTTCTAAGTAACTGGTAAGTATAACCATCAATAATTAGCTCTTTACTTAATCTGTTCTGCTCAGTTTCTTGAGACGCAAAATCTCTACCTAATACTCTGTTTTGGTGATTGTTCGCGCGAGTAATGCTACGAACGATACCTGCATCTTCTATGACTATAAATCTAGCTTGTATTTTTACTTTTCTTAGGGATTCATCGTCAATGGTTTTCTGTTTCGCCAGAATGCCTAGCGAGCTTACTGTTTGCGCTCCATTAATTATGCTGATATCAGAAAAAGAAAATAAACCACGGGTTCGATCTGTTGATACATTACGACGATGGGAATTAGCTGATTTAACTAATACCGTTATCCCATTGTTATAAAACCAAAAGTTTTCAGGGGCGCTAATTGCTGTCTTTTTTATAGATTCATTAACATCTGTATTTCCTAGTATGTTCCTAATGTTTTTTGAAAATAATTGTTGACCGTGATTTTCCCACCATTCACTGACTTGATCTGCTGTAATAATTCCAAAATACGCTTCATATGGATCCGATATTTTTCCATATTCAGAAAGCTCTACATCCTGAAGGTTTATTGCAGATAAAGACTGACCTTGAATAGCATTGGTAATATCCTCAGCAGAAAAAATATGAACTTGGAATGGGTAATCACTGGGATTAATAGAGGTTGTATCTACACAGGCTGCTTCATTTAGTTCTTGTTGCCATGCCTGCATATCACTAAGTATCTCGTCAGCCGCACCAGTTTTTCCAGTGTGAGCCATAACGAATAAAAATTTATAGTCCATAGAATCCAGAGCAACATCTATGTCCGACGATATTGCTTGAAGCTGGCTGTCGAATCTTTCATATTCTTGCCTTTGCAATTTTGAACATGCATCTTTAAATCTTAGGAAATCAGCTGTGTTCCATGTACTTTGTCCATTCTGATTGAATTTTGCCTGAACTACGATAAGTAACTTATCAACATGAGAAACATAAATAGCATCAATTCCCCCATCTTGAGAGCTATCACAAACAGAAGAACCGGCTAAAATGTCATCAACACCACCATGGCAACTAACTGCAAACGCAGCAATAGCTCTACTTGCCATCTTTTCGTTATATTGTGGTGAGGTTTGATCGCTGCATTCACGTTTATGAATGTGATTTTGAAAGCGTTCCCTTAAAGTAGTTCCAATCCTTTTGGCTTGAACTCCTGCTGTTGCTGAGGCTGGTGCTGCATTCGCACTAGGGGAAATGTCAGTTACAATCGTCATTTTAGAACTATTCCTTATTCATTTAATATCAACTGGATATTATCAATTAATTTTCATTGATGTAAGTAAATCATTAGAATTCATAACTGATAAGTGATTTTTTATGGATATAAGGCAAAATTTAGAAATTTTAGTCTACCCGCTTTTTAATTAGCCTATTAGCTGCTGTCGTCGTGCTCATTGTCTTATAGCGTACTTCGAACGTATAACTGCCCAAAGCACGTTTAAACGTATATTTAATGGCACCACATAATTCATGAGGTTCATTTTCTCATCAACCTAACTTTCTCTCATCTGCCTCGCAAATCCACCCCCAGCCTCCACACTTTGAGACTATTACCCTTGTCTCAGATGGCGGCAGTCACGATCCTGCTCTATTCTCGGGGAAAATGGATTCCTCTAGGCTTTGTCGAGGCACTATGACGTACAAATCCCTGATTGCTGAAGTCCACAATCAGCAACACACCCTGACCGCGATTGTCGAGCAGGATGCGCGCACCGCCTATTTTTATATCTGGCCGACCGATCTGTTTCGCAGCCAGTACGCGGTGCGCGGCTGTTGGTTACGAAACCTGCTGCCGGCACCGGCACAGGAAGATCGCGAAGCGATGGAGCAGGGCATTGCGCCGCTGCTCAGCGCCGAGTATTGCCGCAACCTGGAAGCGGAGCCGGAACTTGATCCGGCGGGCTTACAGGTGCTCTGGGAGCCGAGCGATGATGGCGCGGCCCTGTGGTATTACGGGCAGCTGCTGGCCGTTATTCCAGGCTGGAGCCTGTATCAGGAGAAGCAGGTCAGTTTCTCCGCCGGCTGTATCAAAAAAAACCGGCTGACGGCCCCGCTGGGTTCGGCCTCCACTAACGACTATTACGCCCGCGCTGAACAGCAGCGCCAGTTCTGGCGTGAATGGCACGACGGTAGCGAGTGGGACAAGGTGCAGCAGGATTTAATGGCCTGCTACCAGGCGCGCTTTGGCGAGTCGGTGAAATATTACGCCATCGATCAGGGCAGCTGGCCGCCAATGGCGATTTCACAACACTGGCATCAGGGCGTCTGGTACTTCCTGACGCTTGGTATGAGCATCCGCCCGATGCCGCAGGTTGATTATCTGTTTGATGAGCTGGCTCCGCAGTATCGCCGTATCGAACTCGGCATGGCGGTTGACGGCGAAGTGATGACCGAAGGCAATGCGGTGCAGATGGCCAGTGCGCTGGCGGAATTTGTGCATCTGCCGTGGGCGCGCCTGACCTGGCTGGGGGAAGGGCATACGCTGGCGTCGGAAGTGGCGCCGGTGGGTTTTGACAGCTTTTTGCTGTCGGGCGAGCTGGCTACTGAGAGCGCGCAGCTGAAGCTGCCGAAGCGCGACGGCGACCGGCCAGCGCTGCTGTGGGCCACGCCGGTTACCGAGGCGGAGCGCCAGTTTGCTCAGGCGGATGAGCACGGCGGGCAACGGTTGCGTGAGCGATTGACGGCTGACGGCAATAACCACATCTTCCGGCCACGTCAGCAGGTGGTGGATTCACCGGAATAACGCGCAACGTCGCTGCTTCGGGCAAATCAGGAGCGGCGGCATCGCCAGGCGCTAACACTAAATTCTCAGGCGAATCAGTCATATTTTAAAACTGTGATCCTGCTCATCTCAAGTTCCGCTGGGCCGCGCCGTTAACCCGAATAAGGCAATCGCGCCACACCAGGTCCAGGGGAACAAAGATGTTAAAAACAACACAATCCCGCTTCACCGCAACACTCATCGCTTTCTTTGTTGCGCTCCTCCTGATCACCGTCTGGGTGATTAACCAGTTTGTTGCTCCACAGCTGATCGACAGCGAAAGAAGTCTGGTTCGCTATCAGGTCGATTCACTGGCTTCCGGCATCGTCGAACAGATGAACCGCGTCCAGGCGCAGCAGCGCGCCATCACTGAAGCTGCGTCTGTGATGGATAGCGCCACCATCGACACCTTACTGCCTACGCTGGTGAACCAGTATCAGGACAGCAACGTGTTTGGCGGCGGTATCTGGCCTCTGCCCAATCGTCGCGATCCGGCGAAAGAAAAAAACAGCAGCTTCTTTGCCCGTAACGCCAGTAATGAACTGCAGGTCAACACCTACTGGAACTCCGATGCGGCTGATAAATACTGGGAGCAATCCTGGTACAAAGATGGCATGGCGGCAGCGAAAGGACAGTGTGCCTGGGCTAAAGCCTATCAGGATGCGGCCAGCCCGCAGCCGCGCACCAACTGCGCCATGGCGATCTATCGCGATGGCACCGTCTGGGGCGTCTCGACCATCGACGTAACGCTCGGTTTCTTCAACCAGCTGGCGAAACAGATGGGTGAAACCATTCATGGCAACGTGCTGATCGTTGAAGCCGACGGTAAAGTGGTTGGCAACGGTGCGCTGGTCAATGCCGCGCCGAAACTGGAGAACCTGGCTGATGTGCAGTTGCCGATGGCCGCGCCGCTGAAAGCGCTGCTGAGCGGTGTCGGCAGCCAGCCGCTGGAAACCACCTTTGATAGCAACGATGGTGAACAGACCCTGCTGGTGCAGGCGATTCCCGGCAGCCCGTGGTATCTCGCCAGTAGCCTGCCGACCAGCCTGCTGAAAGCGCAATCTCACAATATGCTGACCCGGCTGGGCCTGGTGCAGATCCCGCTGGCGGTGATCCTGCTGCTGGTGCTGCTCGGTTTTGTCCGCGCCATGATGAAACGCCTCAGCGTGCTTAACAGCAACATCGAAGCCCTGTCGACCGGCGGTGCGGATCTGACTCAGCGTCTGCCCGCCAGCAACAGCCCGGAATTTAACGCGGTGGCGCAGAGCTTTAACCAGTTTATCAGCTACCTGCAGGGGCTGATGCAGCAGGTCGGCGACAGCGCGCTGGCGATAACCGCCGCCTCACGCGAAATTGCCAGCGGCAACGCTAACCTCTCGTCGCGTACTGAAGATCAGGCCAGTTCGATTGTCGAAACGGCGGCCTCAATGGAAGAGCTGACCGGCACGGTACGGCAGAATGCGGACAACGCCACCCATGCTAACCAGCTGGCGGGCGATGCGTCACAGGTTGCGGCGCGCGGCACCGAAGTGGTGCGTCAGGTGGTGACGACGATGGGCGAAATTCATCACTCTTCGCGTAAAGTGGTCGATATCATCAGCGTGATCGACAGCATCGCCTTCCAGACCAACATCCTGGCGCTTAACGCGGCGGTGGAAGCGGCGCGGGCCGGTGAGCAGGGGCGTGGTTTTGCCGTAGTGGCATCCGAAGTGCGTAACCTGGCACAGCGTTCGGCTAACTCGGCGCGTGAGATTAAAAAGCTGATCGAAGAGTCGGTGTCGAATATTGATGCCGGCAGCGCGCTGGTAGAACAGGCGGGACAAACCATGGATGAGCTGATGCAGGGCGTCAGCAGCGTGACCACCCTGATGAGTGAAATCATGTCAGCCAGCCGTGAACAGAGTATGGGTATCGAACAGGTAAACGTGGCGATTACCCAGCTTGACGGCACTACCCAGCAGAACGCCGTGCTGGTGGAGCAGGTTTCCGCCGCTGCGCAGGCAATGGAAGTTCAGAGCACCCAGCTTGAGCGGGTGGTGCAGAGCTTTAAATTATAATTCCTCTCCAGGCCAGCCTCGCTGGCCTGATTTCCTTCCCGCTTCATTTGTTTATCAAAGACTGGCTGTCGTTAAAAAAACCTTTTTTGGCCGCCCAAACAGGCAATCTTGTGCCAGAATAGTTGGGAATAATCTCAAGGAAACGCCATGTCTGCTATTGAAGTTATCCTCGTTGACCACCTCGATCGTCCCACCGGCAAAATGGAAAAGCTGGAAGTGCATGAAAAAGGATTGCTGCACCGCGCGGTGACGGTCTACGTCTTCAATTCCCGGCAGGAGCTGCTGTTGCAGCGGCGCGCCAGTGATAAATATCACTGTGGTGGATTGTGGAGTAACACCTGTTGCGGCCATCCTTATCCGCATGAATCGACCCGGGATGCGGCCGAACGCCGCCTGCGCGAAGAGATGGGCATGACGGTCAGCCTGACGCCGATGTTCGAGCTAAGCTACAACCTGCCGCTGAGCAATGGCCTGACCGAGCATGAATATGGTCACGTCTTCTTTGCCGTCAGCGATCGTCTGCCGCAGCTTAATCCGCAGGAAGCGGACGCCTTTGATTACCGTTCGCTGGCAACCATTGAACAGCAGATGCAGCAGCAGCCACAGCAATTCACTCCGTGGTTTTTGCATACTTTTCCGCGCATTCCGGCCCATCTCGACGCGTTTCCGGCATAAAAAAACCGCACGCTAAGGTGCGGTTCTGGTCGTCGATAACGCGTTGGCTCAGGCAGCATACCTCCTTCGCAAAATCGCTGTTTAAGGCAGGCTCAGCACGGGCCATGCACGGCTCGCGCTGCTTTGCTACCGACGTACGCTCCCCTCGCTTTATCTTCCGCAGCCGTTATCGCTACATCCTGAGAAGCTATTCAGGATCAACGCGGCAGCTCAAAATCCTCGGCATCAACATCGTAGCCTGACGGTTCCCAGCGGATCGCCAGTAACGCCAGCAGGCCCGCCAGCGGTGCCAGAAAAATGACCCAGAATACGCCGGTCCCGAGCGCCGCAACCAGCACCGGAAACAGAAACAGCGACAGGGTCGAACTGCCACGCATCAGCGTCTGGTTAAAGCCAACGCCGACGCCGCGCAGTGAGGTCGGATAGCTGAGCGAAGCAAAGGTCATGGTATGCGAACCGGGACCGAAACCCTGACCAAACAGGAACAGCGCCAGCATACCAATCGCCAGTGCCGCTTCCTGGCCGCCTTCCGGCCGACCAATCAGCGCCAGCCCGAGCAGCGCCACGCACTGACAGGCATAACCGGCCACCGACATCTTCCACGCCCCGAGACGTGGCACCAGCCGCACCGCCAGAATACCGCCGACAAAGGCAAACAGCAGATTCAGCGCCAGCGATACCAGAATGGTGGTCAGCATCGACTGGGCAAAGAAGCTGGTGATAATCACCGGCAGGCCAAACGCCACCGCGTTATAGGCGAAAGAGGAGGCGATGGAGGTGATGGTCGCCAGCAGGGTGCGGCGTCGATAGACCCCCTGCAGCAGCGCACCGTAGTTACGCCAGCTGGCCGGCCGCGCCGGTCTGACCGGCGTCAGCGCCGCATCCTGCGCCACCTGGGCGTTAATGTTCCACGCGCTGCGCAAAATAGAGGCGGCGCCCTGCAGATCGCCCTGATTCGCCGCCCAGACCGGCGACTCGCTCATGTAACGGCTGCGAATAGCGATGATGATAATCGCCGGTACTGCACCAAAGCCAAGGATCAGCCGCCACAGCCAGTCGGTATGGCTTTCCGGCAGCACTGCGTAGAGCAGCAGCACCAGCAGATAAGAGATGCTGATCGCCGCATACCAGGTCGGACACCACATCGCCACGCTGGCCGCCTTGTTACCCTTACCGCGCAGCTTTGAAAACTCCGCCAGGAACGCCATCGCCACCGGCAGATCGATGCCGACGCCGAGCCCCATCACAAAGCGCGCCCCGCCCAGCACATATTCGTTCGGCGCAAAGGCACAGGCGATCGCCGCCACCACGAAAAAGAACATATCGGCCATGAAGACCCGATAACGGCCGATTTTATCGGTCAGGTAGCCGCCAATCAGCGCGCCAATGATCGCACCAAAGGTGATAGCCGAGGCGACCATGCCGGTGCCGGTCGGGCTGAGATTAAATTCGCGCGCCACGTCTTTGATGCCAAACGCCAGCGCGCCGAGATCGTACGCGTCGAGGAAGACGCCACCGAGCGCGATGGCGACCACAATTCGCGCATTATTGCGGGCGCTATCGCCGCTGTTAACTAAGCGGGAGACATCGGCCGCGCTGCGGATCCACTGCGTTTCGCCGGTCGGCGCACTCCCTGTTGTTGCCACATGGGCGGAAGAGATCAGGTCGGACATGATGTTGTGATTCTTTTATTTTTGAAAACAGGGTATCGAGAATAGCCGTTTAGACGCCCAGACGTAAATTCATTTCAGTTATGAGCAATAAGTTTTTAGTCTCAAATCGTTATCAATTTGCGATAAAGTCATCTACGGTCCGGCATAGCCAGGCTACGCTTTTAAAGCGGCTAACCAAACCGCTGTGCGTCAGGCTACGGTCTTCATAACGGGCACGCGACGGCTCTGCCGGAACAGCGCAGTGCGCGTTATGCGTCATCCTGATCTCCCGGCGTGAGCACAATCGATAACAATTCTCTGATACAACAGGCGATAACACGCGATAAGGAACAGGTCATGGTCAGAATTCGGGGTTGGGTTGGATTGAGCGCCTTGCTGCTCAGTCTGGGCATTGCACACGCGGCCGATCCGGTGCGGGTCGGGTCGAAAATTGATACCGAAGGATCGCTGCTGGGTAATGTGATTTTGCAGGTGCTGGAGAAGCACGGTGTAAAAACCGTCAATAAAATTCAGCTGGGGACCACGCAGGTGGTGCGCGGGGCCATCACCGCCGGGGAGCTGGATATCTATCCGGAATATACCGGTAACGGTGCTTTTTTCTTTAATGATGAAAAAGACAGTGCCTGGAAAAATGCCCGTCAGGGCTACGAAAAAGTTAAAAAACTGGATGCTGAGAAAAACCATCTGGTGTGGCTGACGCCTGCGCCTGCCAATAACACCTGGACCATTGCGGTACGTAAAGATCTGGCCGAGAAAAACCAGCTGACCTCACTGGCCGATCTCAGTGCCTGGCTGAAAAAAGGTGGCACGTTCAAGCTGGCCGCCTCGGCAGAATTTATTGAGCGCAGCGATGCGTTGCCCGCGTTTGAAAAAGCCTACGGCTTTGATCTTAAACAGGATCAGCTGCTGTCACTGGCTGGCGGGGATACCGCGGTGACGATCAGTGCGGCGGCGCAGCAAACCTCAGGGGTTAACGCGGCGATGGCCTACGGTACCGACGGTCCGGTTGCGGCGCTGGGTTTACAGACGCTGAGCGATCCGAAAGGTGTACAGCCGATCTATGCGCCAACGCCGGTTATCCGGGAATCGGTGCTGAAAGCCTATCCGCAGATTGATGCGTGGCTGAAGCCGGTATTCAGCGCGCTCGACGAGAAAACGCTGCAACAGCTGAACGCCAGAATCGCGGTCGACGGCCAGGATGCCAGCAGCGTGGCGAAAGAGTGGCTGCAACAGCAGAAGCTGCTGTAACCGATGCGGATATCGCGGGAAGCGATACGACGTCCCGGTCAGCAACCCGTTGCGCTGTTGCTGCTGGTGCTGCTCAGCCTGTCGCTGGTGGCGCTGCCCTTTCTGACCTTTGCGCCGAATCGGCTGGTGGCAGGCGAGCCGCTGATGGGCTGGCAGATCAGTCAGTCGGCAGTAGTGCTGCCGCCTCTGGCGGTATTGTGGCTGCTGCTGTGGTTTGCGCCGTCGCGCATCAGCCTTAGTCTGGCGCTGTTGTCGGCTGAACTGATGCTGGCGGCAATGATCTGGCTGAGTGGCAATCAGGCGACGCTGCTCAGCCAGCACGGCAGCCGGCTGGCGCGCACCAGCTTTGCCAGCGGCCTGTGGTGCAGCGGGGCGCTGCTGCTGCTGCTGATTACCGACACCGTGCGGCAACTGACCCGCCACCGGCTGGCACAGCTGCTGCTTAACCTGCAGGTGTGGCTGCTGCCGCTGTTGCTGCTGTTCAGCGGCCAGCTTAACGATCTCTCCCTGCTGAAAGAGTATGCCAATCGCCAGGCGGTGTTTGACGCCGCGCTGGTGCGTCATCTGACGTTGCTGGCCGGTACCGTTCTGCCTGCGCTACTTATTGCGCTGCCGCTGGGTATTCTGCTGTTCCGGCAGCCTCGCTGGCAGAGCGCGGTGTTTGGCGTGCTGAATGTGATCCAGACGGTGCCGTCGGTGGCGCTGTTTGGCCTGCTGATTGCTCCGCTGGCGGGACTGGCACTGCGTTTTCCGTGGCTGGGCGACTGGGGGATCAGTGGCATCGGCATGGCACCGGCCCTGATCGCGCTGGTGCTGTACGCCTTACTGCCGCTGGTGCGCAGCGTGGTGGTCGGGCTGCAACAGGTCCCGCAGGAGGTACGTGAAAGCGCGCGCGGCGTCGGCATGAGCGGCTGGCAGCAGTTTATGGCGGTCGATGTGCCGCTGGCACTGCCGGTGTGGCTGGCAGGTCTGCGGGTGGTGGTGGTGCAAACCCTGGGCATGGCGGTAGTGGCGGCGCTGATTGGCGCGGGTGGCTTTGGCGCAATTATTTTTCAGGGCCTGCTGAGCAGCGCGCTGGATCTGGTGCTGCTGGGCGTGATCCCGGTGATTGCGCTGGCGGTCACCGTCGATGCCCTGTTCCGCCTGCTGATCTCACTGCTGGAGAAAAAAGATGATTGAATTTAAGGGCGTTTCGCGCGCCTTCAACGGCAAAGCGGCGGTCAGCGATCTCTCCCTGACGGTGGCGGAAGGGGAGTTCTGCGTGCTGCTCGGCACCTCCGGTTCCGGTAAATCGACCACCCTGAAGATGATCAACCGACTGGTGGAGTTCGACAGCGGCGAGATCCGTTTCGCCGGTGAGTCGATTCGCCAGCTTGATGCCCGTGACCTGCGGCGACGGATGGGCTATGCCATTCAGTCCATCGGCCTGTTTCCGCACTGGACGGTGCAGAAAAATATCGCCACGGTCCCGGCGCTGCTCGGCTGGTCAAAACAGCAGGTTACGCAGCGGATAGCGGCGTTACTGGCACTGCTGAATCTTGACCCGCAGCTGCTGAATCGTTATCCGCATCAGCTGTCCGGCGGACAGCAGCAGCGGGTGGGCGTGGCGCGCGCGCTGGCGGCCGATCCGGAGGTATTGCTGATGGATGAACCCTTTGGCGCGCTCGATCCGGTGACCCGCGGCGCGCTGCAACAGGAGATGCTGCGTATTCACCGGCTGTCGGGCCGCACCATCGTGCTGGTGACGCATGACATTGATGAAGCGCTGACGCTGGCCGATCGCCTTGTGCTGATGGATAACGGTGAGATCGTCCAGCAGGGTAAACCCGCTGAGCTGCTGACCCAGCCGAAAAATGATTTTGTGCGGGACTTCTTTGGCCGCAGCGAAATGGGCGTGCGGCTGCTGGCGCTGGGGCAGGTCGGTGATGCGGTGCGACGGGGCGAATGGCTGACGGGCGAACCGATCGCCGCCGGGCTGACGCTGCGTGAAGCGCTGTCGCAGTTTATTACCCGGCGCACCGACAAACTGCCGGTGATCGATGAACAGCAACAGCCGCTGGGCGTGCTCTACTTCAACGATCTGCTGACGCTGCGCGAGGAGACCGCATGCGCTGGCTGACCGATCCGCTGTTGTGGCTGGTGCTGCTGTATGGCGCGCTGCTGACGCTGATGCCCTACAGCGGGCCGCTGTTTCATCACTGGTTCCCGGAGCTGGCCCGGCCGCTTTACCAGCAGGAGACATTCTGGCAGCTGACGCTGGCGCACCTGTTTCTGGTGATCACCGCGAGTCTGCTGGCGATGGTGATTGGCGTCGGGAGTGGGGTTCTGGTCACCCGGCAAGCCGGTCGGGCGTTTCGTCCGTTAATGGAAACGCTGGTGGCGGCCGGACAAACCATCCCGCCGGTGGCGGTATTAGCGATTGCGGTGCCGGTGATGGGATTTGGTGCCTGGCCAGCGGTGGTGGCGCTGCTGCTCTATGGCTTGTTGCCAATCTTACAGGGCACGCTGGCGGGCATCGACAGCGTCCCTGCCAGCAGCCGGGAGATTGCCGAAGGCGTCGGGATGAGCGCATGGCAGCGTCTGTGGCAGATTGAGCTGGCGCTGGCTGCGCCGGTGATTATCGCCGGTATCCGCACCTCGGTGATCATCAACATCGGCACAGCCGCTATCGCCTCGACGGTCGGGGCAAAAAGCCTGGGCTCACCGGTGATCATCGGTTTAAGCGGATTTAATACCGCGTATGTGATTCAGGGGGCGTTACTGGTGGCGCTGCTGGCGATTGTCAGCGATCGCCTGTTCGAGCGCCTGCAACGGTGGTTTAGCGTGAGTGCACAATGAGAGAGTAACCGACCAGCATCAGACCGCTGGTACCGCCAGCCGCCATAATGAAAAACAGCGTAGCGAAGAATGTTTTTTTCCAGTTCATGGGAAAACCTGAGCGCGTTGTAATGAGGCGGGAATGATAGCGCGCGCAAGGCAGCAGGCAAAGTGCCCAGCGTGCGTTTTTGTCATCAGGGTGTTTCGTGCAACCGCACGGCGTAACCCTGTTCCTGCCAGTGCGACAGCTGTTCCTGCTGACGACGGGTCAGTTTTTTTCCGGTAAACACAAACATATTCATGCCAGGAAACAGCTCCGGGCGCGGAACGTCGAGCGGTTCAGCCAGCACATCGATCCGCCAGCCGTGCTGCGACAGGCGCCAGCCTTCCAGCCAGATGCGGGTGCGGTCATCAATGCCCCAGCCGATAATCAGGGCATCTTTGCCCGCTTTTTTACGGCTGGCGGTCAGGCAGAACGCCACATAATCGATCAGCAAGCCATCCAGCAGGCTGCACATGGTACGGGCGGTGTTTTGATCAAGACTGAGCTTCTGACGCACCGGCATAAAAACGTGGTCAATCAGCGCATCGATCGGATGTTCGCGACCGATAGCCGCAATTTTGTTACGCAGTTTGGCGGGTCTGACATGGCGTAACACACTGATGAGTTCATCCTGCAGGGTGGTCCAGCCATCATGCGCATCGACATCACCCCCTTCCAGCAGCGCTTTAACTTTGCCGACCGGCACGCCGCTCTCGATCCAGCGCATGATCTCTTCAATACGCTGAACATCTTCTTCATCAAACTGACGATGCCCACCTTCGGTCCGTTGCGGCTTCAGTAAGCCATAACGTCTTTGCCAGGCGCGCAATGTCACTGGGTTTATGCCACAGCGCTCGGCGACGTCACCGATACTGTATAGGGTCATAAATTCCTCTTTATACTGATCTGAGTGGAATTACCATAACGAAGCAAACTAAGTTGTACAATACATTTTTGAATGTACAACTTGACCGCTGCGCCTTTTCTCAGCTATATCTCATATAAGAGAAATTATTCCCAATTATGAGAAGGTACTATGTCGGACCTGAACACCGAACAACGCCTGGCAGCGCGACTCGCGGAATTACGTCTGCAACGTGGCTGGTCGCTGGATGAGCTTGCAATCGCTACCGGGATCAGCCGTGCCTCATTATCACGCATTGAGCGAAGCGAGACCAGCCCCACTGCCGCATTGCTTAATCGCCTGTGTGTAGCCTACGGATTAACGATGTCGCGCCTGCTGAGTGAAGTGGAGGAGGATGCGAAGCTGCTGATCCCGTATGAGCAGCAGCCGGTATGGAGTGATGAAGCCAGTGGATTCCACCGGCGAAATGTGTCACCGCCTGTTACTCATTTTAGATGCGAATTGGTGGAGGGCAAATTACGGCCCGGTGCGCGTATCGATTATGACGCCCCGCCGATACAGAGTATGGAGCAGCACATCTGGCTACGTGAAGGCGGCCTGACCGTCAGCATGGCAGACCAGCAGTGGACCTTACGTCCGGGCGACTGTTTACGCTTTCATCTGACTGGCAAATCGGCCTTTGAAGCGCACCTGACCGAGGGCGCGCGCTATTTACTGGTGGTGGCAAAACCATGATCGACTATCAGATGCTCAGCGCGACGCAGGCGCAGCAGCGCTTATCCGAACTTTGTGACGTGCTGCAGGGCTGCGTCGCGCAGGGGGCCAGCGTCGGATTTATTGATGCTGCCGATCAGCAGGCGATCCTGCGTTTCTGGCAGAATCGGATCTACAGCCTGGCAAGCGGCAATGACGAACTGTGGGTGGCGTGTCAGCACGGCGCGATCGTGGCGACGGTGATGATTAACAACAGCGCAATGCCCAACGGCCGTCATCGGGCGGAGATCAGCAAACTGCTGGTCCACCCGCGGGCGCGCCGCCAGGGGATTGCCCGTCAGCTGATGCAGCAGGCGGAACAGCGGGCGCGGCAGATGGGGAAAACGCTGCTGGTGCTGGATACGCGCAGCGGCGATGTCGCCAGCGATCTCTACCGTTCGCTCGACTGGCAGGTCGCCGGCTCGATACCCTTTTATGCCGAATCCACCACCGGCGAGCTGGATGCGACGACCTACATGTTTAAAGTGCTGAGCTGATCCGGCACCGAATACAATAAGAGACGGGATTTGGAACCGCAGACGAAAAAATCTGCCTGAAAGCTGACGTCGTCAGCATACTGTGTAAAAATACAGGCAATTTTTATGGTGTGGTAACAAACAAAATGGCCCTGACAGCAGCAGTAAAAAGCCAGATAGCGCAGTGGTATAAAGCGCTGCAGCAGCAGGTGCCCGATTTCATTCCGCGCGCCGCCCAGCGGCAGATGATTGCCGAAGTGGCAAAATGTCTGGCGGGCGATGATGCGCGCCATCTGGCGGTGGAAGCGCCAACCGGCGTGGGAAAAACCCTTTCTTATCTGATCCCCGGTATTGCAGCCAGCCGCGCTCAGGAAAAACGGCTGGTGATCAGCACCGCCAACGTCGCGCTGCAGGATCAAATCTTCACCAAAGATCTGCCGCTGCTGAAAAAAATCATTCCCGATCTCACTTTTACCGCCGCCTTTGGTCGCGGCCGCTATGTCTGTCCGCGCAATCTGGCGGCGCTGGCGGCTGACGACGATCAGCAGGGCGATCTGCTGCTCTACCTGGATGATGACGCCATCAGCAGCACCAAAGAGGAGCAGACGCAGTGCGGCCGGTTGCAGAAAGCGCTGGACCGCTATCAGTGGGACGGCCTGCGCGATCACAGCGAGGAGAACGTCAGCGACAGCCTGTGGCAGCGGCTCTCCACCGACAAAGCCAGCTGCCTCGGCGCTCACTGCCGCTGGTATCGCGAATGCCCGTTTTTTGTGGCGCGGCGTGAAATCGAGCAGGTCGATGTGGTGGTAGCCAATCATGCGCTGGTGATGGCGGCGATGGAAAACGAATCGGTGCTGCCGCCGGCGAAGAATCTGATGCTGGTGCTGGATGAAGGCCATCATCTGCCGGAAGTGGCGCGGGACGCGCTGGAGATGAGCGCCGATATCACCCCAGGCTGGAGCAGCCTGCAGCTGGATCTGTTCATCAAGCTGGTAGAGAGCATCATGACCCAGATGCGGCCAAAATCGCCGCCGCCGCTGGCCAATCCGGAGCGGCTGAAAGCGCACTGCGAGGAGCTGCGTGAGCTGCTGACCATCATCAGCCAGGCGCTCAATCCGCTGTTGCCGCCGCACAATCAGCCGGGCGAATACCGTTTTGTTTTGGGTGCGTTGCCGCAGGAGCTGCTGGACCTGTGCGCCCGGTTGTTCAAACTCAGCGATGCGCTGCGGGGCCTGAGCGAAGGCCTGATTAACGCCCTGAGCGAGCAGACCGGCAAGGTTGATGTGGTGCGGCTGCACCGTAATCTGCTGCAGCTGAACCGTCAGTTCGGCTGGTTTGAATCGGTCAGTAAGCTATGGCGACTGGCGGCAATGGAGAAAGCCTCCGGCGCACCTGTGTCGAAATGGATCACCCGCGAACTGCGCGAAGGGCAGGCGCACCTGCTGTTTCACTGCGCCGGGATTCGCGTCAGCGATCAGCTGGAGAAAATGCTGTGGCGGAAGATTCCGCATGTGGTGGTTACCTCCGCCACGCTGCGCTCGCTCAACAGTTTTAATCGCCTGCAGGAGATGTCGGGGCTGAATGAAAAAGCGGGCGACCGTTTTGTGGCGCTCGACTCGCCGTTCAACCACGTTGAACAGGGCAAGCTGGTGATCCCGCAAATGCGTTACGAACCGCTGATGACCCACGAAGCGGAGCACATCGCTGAGATGGCGGGCTTCTTCCGCCAGCAGATGAGCCTGAAGCAGCATAAAGGGGTGCTGGTGCTGTTCGCCAGCAACCGGGCGATGCAGCAGTTTGTCGCCTGCCTGCCCGATTTGCGCCTGTCGATGCTGGTGCAGGGCGATCAGCCGCGTAGCCGACTGGTCGATCTGCATCGTCAGCGGGTGAGCAAAGGCGAGACCAGCATTCTGATTGGCCTGCAATCGTTCGCGGAAGGGCTCGATTTAAAAGGCGATCTGCTCAGTCAGGTGCATATTCATAAAATTGCTTTTCCGCCGGTAGACAGTCCGGTAATTTTAACCGAAGGCGAATGGCTGAAGAGCCTGAAGCGTTATCCGTTTGAGGTGCAGAGCTTACCCAGCGCCTCGTTTACCCTGATTCAACAGGTCGGACGCCTGATTCGCAGCCATCAGTGTTATGGCGAAATTGTTATCTATGATCGCCGTCTGCTGAGCAAAGCCTACGGCAGCCGACTGCTGGCGGCGTTGCCGATTTTCCCGATTGAGCAGCCCGAACCGCCAGAGCCGGCAGCGATACCGGCCGCACCGGCCGCCACGCGCACCGTGCGTAAACGACGTCCGACGCGGCGCTGAACCGCCGCACACTTAACCGGAAGCGAGTGATGGAACTGAATAAAATTATTAAAGAGATCGGCCGCGGAAAAAACCATGCCCGCGACATCGATTTCGACACCGCCGTGGCACTTTACAGTGCGATGCTGGCGGGCGAAGTGCCGGATCTGGAGCTGGGCGGCATTCTGATTGCGCTGCGTATCAAGGGTGAAGGCGAAGCGGAGATGCGCGGTTTTTATCAGGCGATGCAGGCGAAGATGATGAGGCTGAACGCCCCGGCCAGCCGGCCGATGCCAGTGGTAATTCCGAGCTATAACGGCGCACGTCGACAGGGCAACCTGACGCCGTTGCTGGCGCTGCTGCTGGTGAAGCTCGGTTTTCCGGTGCTGGTGCATGGGGTCAGTGACGACGCGACGCGCATCACCAGTGAAGCGGTGTTCGCTGCGCTGGGCGTGATGCCGGTCACCACCGCTGAACAGGCGCAGGCAAAGCTCGATGCGGGCGAACTGGCGTTTATTACCGTGGATCATCTCTGCCCGCCGATGGCGAAACAGCTGTCGCTGCGCTGGCGGATGGGAGTGCGTAACAGTGCGCATACGCTGGCAAAACTGGCGACGCCGTTTGGCGAACGCGAGGCGCTGCGGCTGTCGAGCGTATCGCATCCGGAATATGTGCCGCGGGTGGCGAAGTTCTTCAGCGATATTGATGCGCCTGCGCTGCTGCTGAATGGTACCGAGGGCGAGGTTTATGCTAATCCGCAGCGTTGCCCGGCGATCAGCGTGATCCGCGGCGCGGGATCGGAAGCGGAAGTGTGGGTAGAGCGCCAGCCAGAGGTCCAGGTTGAGTTACCCGCGGATAAAACAGCGGCGGTGACCGCCGCCTGGATAGAGCAGGTGATTAATCAGCAGCGCCCGGTACCGCAGGCGCTGCGGCTGCAGCTGGCCTGCTGCCTGCGCGCCAGCGGAGAATGTGACTCGCTGGAAGCGGCCGACCAGCGGCTGCGCGCCGCCGGTTACTGAATCAGGCGATTGGCAGCGCCTGTTCCACCAGATCCTGCCAGAAGCGAATGCCGATTGGCAGCAACGCGTCATTAAAGTCGTAGCGGGCATTATGCAGCGGCGCCGACGGGGTGTCACCGTCGGCGCCGAGCCAGAAGTAAGCGCCCGGACAGGCTTCCATCATGCAGGCAAAATCCTCAGAAGCCATTGAGGGATTAACCTGCCAGTGAACATGCTCTTCTCCCAGCGTTGCCAGCGCCACTGCGCGCACCTGCTCCGCCGGACCGGCATGGTTGGCGGTTACCGGATAGCCAGGTAACCAGTGTGTCTCGCCGCTCACCCCGAACGGGCGGGGCAGGGTGGCCACAAATTCATCGATCAGCGTCCGGACTTTGTCGCGTACCGCCGGTTGCAGGCAGCGAACCGTGCCGCGCAACACGATCTGTTCCGGGATGACGTTAATCGCCTCACCGCCGTGGATCTGCGTGACGCTGACCACCGCCGAGGAGAGCGGTGACAGCCGGCGCGACGGAATGGTTTGCAGCGCCAGGATCAGCTCAGCCGCCACCACCATCGGATCGGCACCGCTTTCCGGCATCGCCGCGTGGCAACTTTTGCCGTGCAGGGTGATCTCAAACGAATCCAGCGAGGCCATCATCGCACCAGGATTCACCGCCAGCGACCCGAGCGGCAGGCCCGGCCAGTTATGCATGGCGTAGACCGCATCCATCGGGAAGCGCTGAAACAGTCCCTCCTCCACCATTTTACGCGCACCGCCCAGATTCTCTTCGGCGGGCTGAAAAATAAAGTGCACCGTGCCGCTGAACTGGCGGGTCGCCGCCAGCTGTCGGGCAGCGGCCAGCAGAATGGCACTGTGACCGTCGTGGCCGCAGGCGTGCATCACGCCCGGCGTGGCGGATCGCCATTCGACCTCACCTTTTTCGGTGATCGGCAGCGCATCCATGTCGGCACGCAGCCCGATGACCGGGCCGGAACCATTGACCAGCGTGCCAATCACGGCCGTCCCTGCCAGACCGCGAAATACCTGTAATCCGGTCAGCTCAAGTTCGCGTGCAATAAGATCGCTGGTGTGATGTTCCTGGTAACCTAATTCCGGCTGGCGATGGAGCTGGCGGCGCCAGTGCAGGGCATCTTCAAGCAGGGCGGGGGAAAGGGTCATGCAGAATCGCGCTCCATACAGAATGAGAAGATTTCACTTTAGTGGTCGGGGAGCACGCCGTCTATTGCCGTAACGGCGAAATCTGGCTATAGGCTAAATCAAAATGGAATAACTAATAAGTAACGGTGACCGCTGGAGCAGGATGAGGCGCAAAAAAACGGGGCCAGCGCGGCGCTGACCCCGGTGATAAATTACTTCTGCAGCATCGGCAGGTTAAGCCCGTGCTGCTCAGCACAGGCCTGTGCCTGGGGATAGCCGGCGTCGGCGTGGCGCATTACGCCGGTCGCCGGATCGTTCCACAACACCCGACCCAGACGCGCATCGGCCTCTTTGCTGCCGTCACAGACAACCACCATACCGGCGTGCTGCGAGAAGCCCATGCCGACACCACCACCGTGATGCAGGCTGACCCAGGTCGCGCCGCCTGCGGTGTTGAGCAGCGCATTGAGTAACGGCCAGTCTGATACCGCATCAGAGCCATCTTTCATCGCTTCAGTTTCACGGTTCGGTGACGCCACCGAGCCACAGTCGAGGTGGTCGCGACCAATCACCACCGGCGCTTTCAGTTCACCATTGCGCACCATTTCGTTGAAGGCCAGGCCAGCAAGGTGTCGTTCGCCCAGACCGAGCCAGCAGATGCGGGCCGGCAGTCCCTGAAAGGCGATGCGCTCCTGCGCCATATCCAGCCAGCGATGCAGGGTTTTGTGCTGCGGAAACAGTTCTTTAAGTTTGGCGTCGGTTTTGTAGATATCTTCCGGATCGCCCGACAGCGCCACCCAGCGGAACGGGCCTTTGCCTTCACAGAACAGCGGGCGGATGTAAGCCGGGACAAAGCCAGGGAAGTCGAATGCGTTGGTGACTCCTTCATCCAGCGCCACCTGACGGATATTGTTGCCGTAGTCGACGGTCGGGATGCCCATATGGCAGAAGTCGAGCATCGCCTGTACGTGAACCGCCATGGAGGCGCGTGCCGCTTTCTCTACCGCTTTCGGCTGCGAGACTTTCTCCTGCTGCCAGCGCGCCAGATCCCAGCCAATCGGCAGGTAGCCATTGATCGGGTCGTGGGCCGAGGTCTGATCGGTGACGATATCCGGTTTCGGTCCGCCCGCCCTGGCACGCTTGACCAGTTCCGGCAGGATCTCTGCCGCATTGCCCAGCAGTCCGACGGAAATGGCTTTTTTCGCTGCGGTCGCTTCATTAATCAGCGCCAGAGCCTCATCCAGCGAGGTCGCTTTATGATCGACGTAACGGGTACGCAGACGGAAATCGATGCGCGACTCCTGGCACTCAATGGCCAGCACGCAGGCTCCCGCCAGCACGCCCGCCAGCGGTTGTGCGCCGCCCATACCGCCGAGACCGGCAGTGAGGATCCAGCGTCCGCTCAGATCGTTGTTGTAGTGCTGACGTCCCGCTTCAACGAAGGTTTCGTAGGTTCCCTGCACGATGCCCTGCGCGCCAATGTAGATCCACGACCCGGCGGTCATCTGGCCATACATCATCAGGCCCGCCTTATCCAGCTCATGGAAGTGATCCCAGTTGGCCCAGTGCGGCACCAGGTTGGAGTTAGCCAGCAGCACGCGGGGTGCATCGGCATGGGTACGGAACACCCCGACCGGCTTGCCGCTCTGGATCAGCAGCGTCTCATCCGGCTGTAACGCCTTCAGCGAGCGCAGGATCTGCTCGAAGCACTCCCAGTTACGCGCCGCTTTGCCAATGCCGCCATAAACCACCAGATCTTCCGGCCGCTCGGCAACGTCAGGATCGAGGTTGTTCTGGATCATCCGGTAAGCGGCTTCAATCAGCCAGTTGGCGCAGTGCAGCGTGGTGCCATGTGGGGCACGAATTTCGCGGGCCACGGCCTGAGACAGGGTTTCGCTCATTACAGATTCCTTATTCAGCAGAAGTGAAGGCGCGCAGGCTCGGTAGCAGCGCGGTCAAAGCCTGAGGCCAGTCAGCGCGACTAGCCCACTGACGCATCGCGTCGATATCGGGTGCCAGCAGGCGGTCCTCTTCAAGGAAAGCCACCTGCTCGCGGATAGTGCCAATCGCCTGCTCAAGGGTCGGCGAGCTTTTCAGCGGTCGGTTAAATTCAATGCCCTGCGCCGCAGCCATCGCTTCGATGCCGACCACCGCTGCGCTGTTGAAACACATGCTGCCGAGGCGGCGGGCGGCGTAGGTCGCCATAGAAACGTGATCTTCCTGGTTAGCGGAGGTCGGCAGGCTGTCCACGCTGCCGGGATGCGCCAGCGATTTATTCTCGGAGGCCAGCGCCGCGGCGGTGACCTGAGCAATCATAAAGCCGGAGTTAACCCCGCCGTCATGCACCAGAAACGGCGGCAGACCGGATAAACCGGTGTCCAGCAGCAGCGCCAGGCGACGTTCAGAAATCGCGCCAACTTCAGCAATCGCCAGCGCCAGGATATCCGCGGCAAACGCCACCGGCTCGGCATGGAAGTTACCGCCGGAGATCACATCGCCGCTGTCGCTGAACACCAGCGGATTATCAGAAGCGGCGTTGGCTTCAATCTGCAATATTCGCGCCGCGTGGCACAGGTTGTCGAGACAGGCCCCCATCACCTGCGGTACGCAGCGGATGGAGTAGGGGTCCTGCACCCGGCCGCAGTGGGTATGAGAGGTGAGGATTTCACTGCCCTCAATCAGGGTGCTGACCGCCGCGGCGACCGCAATCTGCCCCTGCTGACCGCGAGCCTGGTGAATGCGGGCGTCGTACGGCTTCAGCGAGCCTTTAATCGCTTCCAGCGACAGCGCACCGGCCATCAGTCCGGCGGCAAACAGGTTTTCCCCCTCAAACAGGCCACGCAGTGCCAGCGCGGTCGAGACCTGGGTGCCGTTGAGCAGCGCCAGCCCCTCTTTCGGCCCGAGCACAAACGGTGCCAGCCCAACCGCGGCCAGGCCTTCCGTCGCCGGGATCAGCGCGCCGTTGAGCCGCACCTGGCCTTCGCCCAGCAGCATCAGCGACATGTGGGCCAGCGGCGCCAGATCGCCAGAGGCACCGACCGAGCCTTTCTCCGGAATAACCGGCATCACGCCCGCGTTGAACAGGGCCAGCAGCGCCTCGACCAGTTCGATCCGCACCCCGGAGTGACCGCGCGCCAGGCTGATAATTTTGGTGGCAACCACCAGACGGGTCACATTGTCCGGCAGCAGATCCCCGAGGCCGACGCTGTGCGACAGCACCAGGTTACGTTGCAGATCGGCCAGCCGGCCCGCCGGAATCTGGGTCTGCGCCAGCTTGCCGAAACCGGTATTAATGCCATACACCACCTTGCCGGAGGCGACGATGGCCTCGACGGTTTGCTGCGCATCGGCAATCGCCTGACGTGCTGACTGATCAAGGCTAAGCGTGACGTTACCCTGATAGATAGCGCGTAATGTGGCGAGATCCACCTCGCCCGGCACCAGGTGTAATACCTGCGACGAACCTGACATAGTCTACTCCTGTCTATACAAGTGTGCTGGCGGGGCTGCGTGATATTCATTGCCCTGATCCAGCGGGATAATGCGAGTGAAGCATAAGTGTCTATTCTTGTCTATACAAGTAGCAAAGGGCGTGCCAGGCCGATCACAAAAATGCACTGCCCGCCCTGTCTGGGCGATCGGCAAAGTGTGATACAGCACCTGCACCAGAGCGATGCACAGCCTGCACCGATGGGGCGCAGCCGACGGAAACGGATGTATATACATTCACGTAGCGAGACAGTAAACTTGAGGCATTATCTGGATAAGGAACAGCAAATGGTCGAGCATACGGCACTGGCACAACTGGCTGCGGCCATGAGCGATGAACCCGCGCCGATTTATCAGCGGGTGAAGCAGGCGATTGTCAGCCAGATTCGCGAAGGGCTATGGAAAGCGAACCAGCGTGTGCCCTCAGAAAGTGAACTGGTGAATGAACTGGGCGTCAGCCGGATGACGATCAACCGGGCGCTGCGTGAACTGACCAGCGAAGGGTTTCTGGTACGGATGCAGGGCGTCGGCACCTTTGTCGCCGAGATGAAAGGCTATACCGCGATGCTGGAAGTGCATAACATCGCCGATGAGATCGCCCAGCGCGGTCATCAGCATAGCTGCAAGATCCTGGCTATCGGCCAGAATAAAGCCGATCCGGAGCAGGCGGCGGTGCTGGGACTCACTACCGGACAGACGCTCTATCACTCGCTGATTGTCCATTACGAAAATGAGCTGCCGGTGCAGCTGGAAGATCGACTGGTCAACCCGCTGGTGGCACCCGATTATCTGACCCAGGATTACCACAGCCAGACGCCTTACACCTATCTGATGCGGGTCGCGCCGCTGACCGCGGGCGAGCACATTGTTGAAGCGGTGCTGCCCGATGCGCGTCAGCGTAAGCACCTGGCGCTGGAGGAGCATGAGCCCTGCCTGCTGATCCGTCGTCAGACCTGGAGCGATAACAAAATCGTCACCTATGCGCGCCTGCTCTATCCCGGCTCACGTTATAAATTGCTGGGCCGCTTCAAGGGACACGGTTAAGCCGGGTCAGCAGCAGCCGGGCATCGTCGCCGATCGGGCTGAGCCGGATCGTCTCATCAACCCAGGCCGCACCCTGCTGTGCCGTCAGTCGCTCGCCGTTTGCCAGCTGCCATGCACCCGCCACGACCCAGGCGACACCGTGCAGGCTGCTGACCGCATCGGTTACCACCTCAACCGTTGCCTGCCATTGCCCGCGTCGGGTCATGATATTGAAATCCTCACTGATTCCGCCCTCAAGCCGGGCGTTTAACGCCAGTTCGCCAGCAAACGCCCAGGGCTGGAGCGGCGTTAAACGCTGCTCAACGCCAGGAGCGGTGAGGGCGACCGCGTCACCGTGCAGCAGAGTGATGATGCGATCCACGCCCGGAAAGGCGGAGAACGGCCCGTCCTGCGCCAGCGTCGCGATGCTGGCTCGCCATTCAAACGCGGCCGCGCCAGGTGGATAACTGATTAACTCGCGGGTCTCCCCGCCGCCGTTACGCCAGCGACTGACCGCCAGCTCAGCATACGCAAATCGAATCATCGCAGTGCCGCCATCGCCTGACTGAACCGGGCGGCACAGGCTTCCTGTGCCGGATGATAACCCTCCTCGATAACCGCTTTACCGGCGACGTAGACGTCACGGATCTGATCGCGCTGACCGGCAAACAGCCAGCGATTCAGCACCGAACGGGGCTCCACGCTGCCGAGCCACGCCTCGTCACGCAGCACCAGCCAGTCGGCCCGCTGTCCCACCGCCAGCGACCCTTGCTGAATGCCGCACGCCTGAGCGCCGCCAGCCGCTGCTTGCTGCCACAGCAGATCGCCGACCGAGGCCTGGCCCGGCAGAGTGATACGATTGCGGCGCTGGTCACGCAGCCGCTGGGCATATTCCAGCCAGCGTAACTCTTCGTTGATACTCAGCGAAACGTGGCTGTCCGAGCCAATACCCCAGCGTCCGCCCTGGGCGATATACTCCACTGCCGGAAAGATGCCATCACCGAGGTTGGCTTCGGTGGTCGGGCATAATCCCGCCACCGCGCCGCTGGCAGCGAGACGTGACAGTTCGCTCTCATCCAGATGCGTGGCGTGAATCAGGCACCAGCGCGCGTCGACCGCAAAGCGATTCAGCAGCCACGACACGGGTCGTTCACCGCTCCACGCCAGCGAGTCGCTGACCTCTTTTTGCTGTTCAGCAACGTGAATATGTACCGGCAGCGCCGGATCACTGGCTGCCAGCACCTGATGCATCTGACTTTCACTCACCGCGCGCAGCGAATGGAAGCAGAGACCGGCATTCAGCAGCGGCCGGTTTCGTTGCAGCGCATGCAACCGCGACTGCTGCTGCAGATAACTCTCGGTTTGCTGAATAAAGCGTTTCTGTCCGGCCGCAGGCGGCTGGGCACCAAAACCGCTGTAGCTGTAGAGCACCGGCAGCAGGGTCTGACCGATTCCCGCTATCTCTGCCGCGCGGATCAGCTGTTGCAGCATCGCGTCGTCCGGGTAGGGCGCGCCGTCAGGATCATGATGCAGATAGTGAAATTCTGCCACCTGGCTGTAGCCGCCTTTCAGCATCTCAATGTAGAGCAGAGCGGCAATATCGCCGACCTGTTCCGGCGTCAGGCGCTGCACCATCCGGTACATCAGATCGCGCCAGGTCCAGAAACTGTCCTGCGGATCGCCCGCCACCTCGGCTAATCCCGCCATGGCGCGCTGAAAGGCGTGTGAATGCAGATTAGCGATCGCCGGGATCACCTCGCCATTCAGCCGGATCGCCCCGGCGTCGTGGCTGTCGGGGGTCACTGCATCAATAAAACCGGCCGGATTGACCGAGATCCGAACCTGATGTCGCCAGCCTTCAGCCAGCATTGCGCGCGGGGCAAAAAAAGTCGCCATGGTTGATCCTCAACGGATGTAGTTGTATATACATATACATACTTTAACGCACAGTGTAAACGGCGGAGGCATGAGGCAGCGATGGCAGAGGATATGCGCGTAGAGAGTGTGTGGACCGGAGCCGATCTGGTCACCATGCGTGACGGAAAGTACCATCTGATCCCGCAGGGCGCGCTGGTCGTCCGGGCGGGCAGGCTGGTGTGGGTCGGCCCTGAAGCGGAGATGCCCGCTTTTATCGCCGAACAGCACCACCTGCTGCCCGGCGGCATTATTACGCCGGGGCTGGTGGATTGTCATACTCATCTGGTGTTTGGCGGCGATCGCAGCCAGGAGTTCGAGCAGCGCCTGAATGGTGTCAGTTATGCGGAGATTGCGGCGCAGGGCGGCGGCATCCTCTCTACCGTGCGCGCCACCCGCAATGCGACCGAGGATCAACTGGTAGCCGCGGCACGCTGGCGGCTCGATCGCCTGCTGGCGGAAGGCGTCACCACCGTTGAGATCAAGTCCGGCTACGGGCTGGATGAAGAGAGCGAACTGCGGATGCTGCGTGCGATTCGCCGGCTGGGTGCCAGCGTGGCCGCTGACGTGCGGGCAACCTGTCTGGCCGCCCATGCGTTTCCGCCGGAGTTTAAACATCATCCGGAGGGCTGGATTGATATCATCTGCCAGCGCCTGTTGCCTGCGGTGAAAGCAGCGGGACTGGCCGATGCGGTCGATGCCTTTTGCGAGCATCTGGCGTTTTCACCGCAGCAGGTGACGCGGGTATTTGAATGCGCGAAAGCGCTGGGACTGCCGGTGAAGTTGCATGCTGAGCAGCTTTCATCGCTGGGCGGGGCGACGCTGGCGGCCAGCTTTGGAGCCTTGTCGGCCGATCATCTTGAATATGCGACCGAAGCCGATGCGCAGGCGATGGCGCAGCACGGCACGGTCGCCGTTTTGCTGCCCGGTGCGTTTTATCTGCTGCGTGAAACCCAGCGTCCGCCGGTGGAACTGTTTCGTCGCTACGGCGTGCCGATGGCGCTGGCCAGTGACGCCAATCCTGGCACTTCACCCGCTCTGTCGCTGCGGCTGATGCTGAACATGGGCTGTACGCTGTTTGGCATGACGCCGGAAGAGGCGCTGGCCGGGGTCACACTCTATGGCGCTCAGGCGCTGGGGTTAGCCGACACACAGGGTTCGCTCGAAGCGGGAAAAGTAGCGAACTTTGTCCACTGGCCGCTGGCTCGTCCGGCGGAACTGGTTTACTGGCTGGGGGGCGAGTTGCCCTGTACCGTCATCTATCGTGGAGAACGCCGATGAATGCTTTTCATTTTACTCAGGGCCAGCTGCCGCTGCTGGTCAGCATCCCGCACGCCGGTACCGCACTGACGCCAGAGGTTGAAGCCGGACTGAGCGAGGCCGCACGCGGCCTGCCGGACACCGACTGGCACATTCCGCTGCTGTACGATTTTGTCCGTGATCTGGGGGCCAGCGTGCTGATTGGTCACTATTCCCGTTACGTGATCGATCTCAACCGGCCGCCGGATAACCAGCCGCTCTACAGCACCGCCACCACCGGCCTGTTTCCGGAGACGCTGTTTGACGGCACGCCCACTTTTGCGCCCGGTAAAACGCCGGATGCGGTCCAGCGTCAGGGTTATATTGACCAGATCTGGCAACCCTATCACCAGCAGATCCAGCTGGAGCTGGCACGCCTGAAAGCGCAGCACGGTTATGCGCTGCTGTTTGATGCGCACTCTATCGCCAGCGAGATTCCGCGCCTGTTTGAGGGGCGTTTGCCCGATCTCAACGTCGGCACCAACGACGGCGCCAGCTGCAGTCCGGCACTGATTGCCGCCATTCAGGCGGTGTGTGCCGAACAGAGTGATTACAGCTGGGTGGTGAATGGACGTTTCAAAGGCGGCTACATCACCCGCGCTTACGGTCAGCCGCAGCAGCAGATCCAGGCGGTACAGCTGGAGCTGGCACAGCTTAATTACATGGATGAGACGCCGCCCTATGCGTGGCAGCAGACACGCGCCAGCCAGCTGCAAAAATTACTGAAAGCGATGTTGCAGCGGATGCTGATGCAAGCCAGCGCCTGATAGTCCGATGCACTTACCCGGTGCATCGCTGCGCTAATCAGGTGCAACAGCGGACGCATACCCGCGTGTCGCCCGCTGTTAACCCGCCTTCCACCGCCAGAACAGAGCTGGCATAACCTTTGCTAAGTTGTATGTACAAGTGCAACGACGGCCATTCACGCAGAATAATTCTTGTCTGGCTCACAAAACGATAAAGACGGCAATGAACTGCGCCACGTTAACTTGTATATACATGACATATCATCCTGTGAAATTTATGTTAAATCTCGCCAGGGCGATGACCAGGCCGCAACTTTTCAGGAGAACCGTATGACACACCGTCAGATCCTTCGTCGTTTAACGCTCGCGACCCTTGCTTCCAGCCTGTTGCTCTGTGGCGTGACTGCCCAGGCGAAAGAGTGGAAATCGATCACTATTGCTACCGAAGGCAGTTACGAACCCTGGAACCTTACCCTGCCTGGCGGCAAGCTGGGCGGCTTTGAGCCGGAACTGATGGCTGACCTGTGTCAGCGTATGGCAATCCAGTGCAAGCTGGTAGTGCAGAACTGGGATGGGATGATCGCTGGCCTCAACGCCGGGAAATATGATGTGATTATGGACGCGATTGTTATCACTCCCGATCGCAAAAAAGTGGTGAATTTCACCGTACCTTACGCCTCAACGCCCGCCACCTTTATCAGTACCAAAGGCAGTCTGCTGCCTGCCGATGCCCAAATCATCAAGCTGCATGATGATGCTCAGCAGATCGAGCAAGCCATTGCCCCGCTGAAAGCGGCGCTGAAGGGGAAAAGCATCGGGATCGCCTCCGGCACGGTCTATACGCCGTTCATCGATAAATATTTCAAAGATGTCGCCGATGTTCGCGAGTACACCAGCTCTGCCGACGCGATTCTCGATTTGCAGGCGGGTCGTATCGACGCCGTGTTTGACGACGTGACGTTTGCGCAGTCAATGCTGGCGCGCCCCGATAACAGCAACCTCAGCTTTAGCGGCCCACAATTGGGCGGTCCGATCTGGGGCGAGGGCGAAGCGATGGGGGTGAGGATGGCGGATAACGATCTGAAAGCCAGACTCGATCAGGCGATCCAGGCAGCGCTGGCCGATGGCACGGTGAAAAAACTGAGTGAGAAGTGGTTTAAAACAGACGTCACCCCCTGAGTGAGGTAAATCATGATGAGCCTGCTGAGTTTTGGTGCAGACGGTTGGGGTCGCTTGATCCTGAGCGCGACGCTGACCACCGTGCTGCTCTCCTTTGCCGCGCTGCTGGTCGGAGCGGTAGTAGGGTCCGGCGTGGCGGCGGCAAAGCTATCGCCGCACCGGGCCGTGCGCTGGCTGGGAGAAGGCTATTCGGTGGTCTTTCGCGGCATTCCTGAACTGCTGGTGATCTACCTGTTCTACTTCGGCGGATCGGGTTTGATCACCCTGATAGGGCAGCTGTTTGGTGCTGATGGGTTTATCGAAGCGCCGCCGTTTCTGATCGGCGCGCTGGCTATCGGGCTGATTTCCGGCTCTTATCAGGCGGAAGTCTACCGTGCCGCCCGACTGGCGCTGGCAAAAGGGGAGATTGAAGCCGCGGTGGCTATCGGGATGCCGCGCTGGCGCATACGGCAGCGCATCCTGCTGCCTCAGGTAGCGCGCTATGCGCTGCCGGGGCTGTCAAACGTCTGGCAGATGAGCCTGAAAGATTCCGCGCTGGTGTCGGTGACCGGCATCGTGGAACTGATGCGCGCCAGCCAGATCGCGGCCGGTTCCACCCGGGAATACTTCACCTTTTACCTGGTCGGCGGTGCCTGCTATCTGGCGCTGACGCTGCTGTCGAACCGTGCCTTTTTGCGGGCCGAATCCCGCCTCGGTCGTGCCTGGCAAAGCCGTACCGCAGCCCAGCATTAAGGAGTCCGATAATGATCGATTTTGCTTTTCTCAGTGACACCTTTCTTAAGCTGAGCGCCGCGTTGCCGGTAACCCTCGGCCTGTTTATCAGCGCCTTCCTGTGCGGCGGCGTGCTGGCAGTGGGTATCCTGGCGATGCGCATGAGCCGCTGGCGGCTACTTAGCGCCTTTGCCCGTGGCTATATTCTGGTGTTTCGCGGTTCACCGCTGATGATTCAGCTGTTCCTGATCTACTACGGACTCGGGCAGTTTGGCGTGATCCGTCACAGTTTCGTCTGGCCGTTTTTGCGTGAGCCGTTTAGCTGCGCGGTGCTGGCGCTGTCACTCTGTACCGCTGCCTACACCGCAGAGATTCTGCGTGGCGCATTACTGGCGGTGCCGCCCGGCCAGGTGGAAGCGGGCATGGCGTGTGGTATGTCGCGCGGCCTGCTGCTGCGGCGAATTATTGCGCCAGTGATGTTGCGCTATGCGCTGCCCGCCTACTCGACGGAGGCGATTCTGCTGGTCAAATCGACCGCGCTGGCCAGCCTGGTCACGGTTTGGGACGTCACCGGCGTGGCGCAGCAGATTATTCAGCGAACCTATCGCACCATGGAAGTGTTTCTCTGCGCCGCGGCAATCTACCTGATCCTCAATTTCATTATCGTTCAACTGTATGCCTTGCTGGAGCGGCGTCTGACACCGGTACATAAACCGGCAAAAAAGCCGTTACCAACCGCTAAGCCGATCCCCGGAGGAGAATAATATGTCAACCCTGCCACCTGTCACGCTGTCGGCCAGCGATATCCATAAATCCTTTGGTGCGATGGAGGTGCTGAAAGGCATCTCACTGCAAGCGCACCAGGGAGATGTCATTTCGATTCTGGGTGCCAGCGGCTCGGGGAAAAGTACCTTGCTGCGCTGCATCAATCTGTTAGAGACGCCTGATGCCGGCGTTGTCAGTGTCGGCGGCGAAACCATTGAGATGAAGCGCCATGCCCGTGGTCATCAGCTGGCAGCGAATCCGCGACAGATTGAGCGGTTGCGCTCGCGGCTTGGCATGGTATTTCAGAGTTTTAATCTCTGGTCACATTTAACGGTGCTGCAAAACGTCATTGAAGGACCGCATTACGTGCTGAAGCGTGACAAAAAAGCCTGCATCGCCGAGGCAGAGAAGCTGCTGGATCGTGTTGGCTTGCTGAACCGCAAGGATTTCTATCCGGCGCAGCTCTCAGGCGGACAGCAGCAGCGGGTGGCGATTGCCCGCGCGCTGGCGATGGACCCTGAAGTCATGCTGTTTGATGAACCGACCTCGGCGCTCGATCCCGAACTGGTGGGGGAGGTGCTGAAGGTGATGCGCAGCCTGGCGGAAGAGGGACGTACCATGCTGGTGGTTACGCATGAGATGGGATTCGCGCGTAACGTCTCTAACCGGGTGGTATTTATGCATCAGGGCACCATCGATTGTCAGGGCACGCCACAGGAGATGTTTGGTGAGCAGGGATCGGCGCGTTTTAAACAGTTCATTTCCAGTCATCATCAGGTGGAGCCGGTGCTATGAGTCAGACTATCGTCTGGGGCGATACGCCGCTACAGTGGCGTGACGTGGTTCAGGTGGCGCGACAGGGCGCGACGCTGACGCTGAGCGACAGTGCCTGGCAGCGCATTGCCCAGGGTCGGGAAATTGTCGGTAATATCGTGGCGGCAGGAGAGGTGGCCTATGGCATCAATACTGGCCTCGGCGCGCTGTGCAATATCACCCTGCCGGACGATGAGCTGAGCCAGCTGTCACGGAATACCTTACTCAGTCACGCCTGTGGCGTCGGGCCCGGTCTGGGAAAGCCTGAGGTCCGCGCCATTCTGTGTGCCGCGATTGCTAATTACAGTCACGGTAAATCGGGCGTGTCGGTGGCGCTGGTGGAACGACTGCTGGCGCTGCTTAATTTGCACATCACGCCGCAGGTTCCGTCTCAGGGCTCGGTGGGCTACCTGACCCATATGGCGCACATTAGCCTGGCGCTGATTGGCATCGGTGACGTGGAGTATGATGGGCAGCTGATGCCGGCGCAGCAGGCGCTGGAGCGCAATGGATTAACGCCTTATCGGCCTGCGGCAAAAGAGGGGCTGAGTCTGGTCAACGGCACGCCGTGCATGACCGGTCTCGCCTGCCTGGCGCTCGACGATGCCGAACGTCTGCTGGACTGGGCCGATGTCACTGGCGCGATGAGTTTTGAAGCCTTGCGTGGCCAGCTGGCGGCTTTTGATCCTGAGGTGCTGGCGCTGAAAGCCAGTCCCGGTATCCAGCGCAGCGGTGAACGTTTACGCCAGTTATTAGCAGACAGCAGGGTGTTAAGCGAGAGTCAGGGCATTCGCACTCAGGATGCTCTCAGCCTGCGCTCAATGCCGCAAGTGCATGGTGCCTGTCGCGATCAGTTCGATCATGCGCAGTGGCAGGTGTCGACCGAGCTGAATGCCTGTACTGACAATCCGCTGGTGCTCGGCACGCCTCAGGCATGGCGAGTGGTTTCGCAGGCCAATCCACACGGCGAATCGGTGGCAATGGCGTGTGACTTACTGGCAATTGCGCTGGCGGAGCTGGGTAGCATTGCCGAACGGCGGCTCGATCGGCTGGTTAATCCACTGGTGAGTGGGCTGCCGCCGTTTCTGGTGGCGCAACCTGGCGTCAATTCCGGCATGATGATTGCCCAATATGTTGCGGCGTCGCTCTGCGCGGAAAACCGCCAGCTGGCACAACCGGCGGTGCTGGACAACTACGTCACCTCCGGATTGCAGGAGGATCACCTGAGTCTCGGCACCGGCTCCGCACTCAAGCTGTTAAAGCTGGTGAACAATGTCGATCACATCATCGCTATCGAATACCTGTTGGCCGCACAGGCACTGGAATTTCACGGCGAGGCGCGGTTAGCCCGTGGCACCTTACGTGCCTGGCGGCATCTGCGACAGCATGTGGCAAGCTGGCAACAGGACCGCTGGCTGGCACCGGAGATTGCCAGGGCGGTAGGCGAAATTAAAGCGCATCGGCCTGATGCGCTTTAACCCTTAGCGGCGGCGCGCGTCGGGGCGAACTAAATCGAAGCGTTGCGCTTCGCTGATGCCGTAGTAGGCGCTGGGTCCACCGGCACGCAGAATCGGCTCGGCTTTGGCGGTCTGATAAATACCCGCTTCCAGCAACGTTTCACTGATGTGGATCGCCACCGCTTCGCCCAGCACCAGCCAGCTCTCTATCGGCTTTCCCTGTGCATCCTGTAACTGGATCAGCTGCGTCAGCCGACACTCAAAGTTAACCGGGCTCTCGCCGACCAGGCTGGCTTTCACCTGTGAGGCGGGTAACGGTGTCAGTCCGGCATAGGCAAACTCATCCTGATCGGCGGGCAGTGACGCCGAGCTCTCATTCATCGCTTCAGCCAGTGGCCGGGTCGCCAGATTCCAGACAAACTCTTTGGTGTCAGCGATATTCTGTACGCTGTCTTTCCAGCCGCTGCTGGCGAAACCGATGATCGGCGGATGGTAGTTAAAGCAGTTAAAAAAGCTGTAAGGCGCCAGATTGCGCTGACCGCTGGTGCTGATCGAACTGATCCAGCCAATCGGACGCGGGCCGATGATAGCGTTCAGCGGATCGTGGGGCAGACCGTGGCCGGCACGCGGTTGATAGGAATAGCGTTTATGCGTCATAACCTCTCCGGTGGGGAATTTTATTCATCTTAGCCCGACAGCATCGTCTGGCAACACCCCAAATGCGTAAGCGGATTGTGCGGGTTTATTTTCCGCCGCCTACAGCGTATTGTACGCGCGCCTGAATAATTGAGAGAACGTATGAAAAAGTCAGCCAGCTCGTCGCCTTTCCACGCCCGCAATCGCCACCAGGGCGAATACGATTTTGCCGCGTTAACCGCTGCACATCCGCCGCTGGCGGCCAAAGTGCGGCCCAACGGCTATGGCGTGCAGTCGATCGATTTTGCCGACGCGGACGCGGTGATGTTGCTCAATCAGGCGCTGATTAAACTGTTTTACGGCATCGACTGGCAGCTGGCACCGGGTTCGCTTTGCCCGCCCGTGCCGGGCCGCGCCGATTACCTGCACTATCTGGCCGATCTGCTGGCGCTGGATAACCACGGCGTCATTCCGACGGTTGACGTGCTCGATATTGGCTGCGGTGCAAACTGCATCTATCCGCTGATTGGCGCGGCGGAGTATGGCTGGCGCTTCACCGGCACCGAAATTGATGAGGCGGCGATCAAAGCCGCCAACCGGATTGTCGCCGCTAATCCCGGCCTGGCGCGCCAGATCCGCCTGCGCCGGCAGAAAAACAGCGATGCGGTACTGTCAGGCGTGGTGAGTAAAACCGAATTTTTCCACGCGGTAATGTGTAATCCGCCGTTCCACGCTTCGGCTGAGGAGGCGGCGGCGGGATCGCAGCGTAAAGTGCGCAATCTGGGCCTCGATAAAAATGCGCCGCTTAACTTCGGCGGTCAGCACAATGAGCTGTGGTGCGTCGGCGGCGAAAAGGCGTTTGTCGGTAAGATGATCGGTGAAAGCGTGGCGCTGGGGCGCCAGGTGATCTGGTTTACCTCGCTGGTGTCGCGTAAAGAGAATTTAGCCACGCTGGAAAAACAGCTAAAAGCGCTTGATGTTGCTGAGGTCCGGGTAGTGAATATGGCGCAGGGACAGAAACAGAGCCGCTTCCTGGCGTGGAGTTTTATGCCCGCCGCTCAGCGCACAAAAGGACTCAGCCGCTAATCCTCAGGGCGGGCCGGCGGGTCCGCCCTGAACTTCTGGCAGCGGCGGCATCGGCCACATCGCTGGCGGTTTGCATCACCTGCACTCTCTGGTGCGGCGCTTTAATCCCGGCGGCGTCAAAGTGCTTCTTCACTTTATCGTCCAGCGCAAAACGCACTGTCCACTGCTTCAGCGGTTGGGTAGTAAAGGAGACGTGCACCCTAAACGGCTGGTCGGTCAGGCCGACCAGCCCGGCAAAACCTGACTCGCCAGTCACCCTGCCGCGAATTTCCGGATTCTCCAGTCACTCTTTCACCGCCGCCTGCAACGCCTGATTAGCGCGTTCGCTATCCTCATTGCGATCCACATCATAGTTGGCGAAAAACGACCCGATGTTGCGCACAAAGTTGGCAAAGGGAGTAATCGATGAGCAGGGAATGATGTGATAGGCGCCGGTATCCTGACGCACGCCGACCGAGCGAATCGACATCCACTCTACCGTGCCGGTAATGGCACCGATGAGCACCAGATCGCCGGTATTCATCCCGTTTTCGAACTGGATGAAGATACCGGTAATGATATCGTTCACCAGCGTCTGTGAGCCAAATGAGATCGCCAGCCCCAGCGCACCGGCATCGGCCAGCAGCGGCGCAATGTTCACGTCAATCTCAGAGCCGGATCATAAGGGTGATGGTAGTGATCACCACCTCCAGCGCATTGCGGAACAGGGTGAGTAAGGTGCGGGTGCGGGCGCTCGGCATCGGACGGCCATGTGAGTCGGATGCCAGCCGGCTCTCAATCAGGCTGGGCAGAAAAAGCGGGCCGGCAGTGCGGCCCGCCCGTGATCACGAGACGTGCTGCAGAAATTCGCGCAGACGGTCGCTGGGAGGATTGCTGATCAGGCTGTCCGGATCGCCATCTTCGGCAATGCGGCCTTTGTCGATAAAGATCAGACGCGATGCGACTTTCTTCGCGAAGCCCACTTCGTGGGTCACGATCACCATCGTCATGCCTTCTTCCGCCAGGTCCTGCATCACTTTCAGCACTTCGTGACGCAGTTCCGGGTCCAGCGCCGAGGTCGGCTCATCGAACAGCATCATTTTGGGTTTCACCGCCAGCGCACGGGCAATCGCTACCCGCTGCTGCTGACCGCCGGAAAGCTCAGACGGGAAGTGATGGGCGCGTTCTGCCAGCCCCACTTTGCCCAGCAGCTCTTTCGCCAGCTGACGTGCCGCCTCTTTGCTGGCGCCGCGTACCCGAATCGGACCAAAGGCGACGTTATCCAGCGCACTCATCTGTGGGAAAAGGTGAAACTGCTGGAATACCATGCCCGCTTCCTGACGGATCAGGCGGTCATCTACTTTCGGATCGTTAACCCGCAGGCCATCGACGATCAGTTCGCCGCTGGTGATCTCTTCCAGTTTGTTAATGCAGCGCAGCAGGGTGGATTTACCTGAGCCGGACGGCCCGATAATCACCACGACTTCGCCCTGATTAATCTTCAGGTCAATGTTATGCAGCACCTGGGTCTGACCAAAATGCTTCGAGACATCTTTAAATTCAATCACAGGATTTTCACCCTTTTCTCAACACGGCGCAGCACAAAGCTCAACACCAGGGTAATCACCAGATAGATGATCGCGACGGCGCTCCAGATCTCCAGCGCGCGGAAGTTACCGGCGATAATCTCCTGACCCTGACGCGTCAGTTCAGCGACACCGATAACGATAAACAGCGAGGTATCTTTGATGCTGACAATCCACTGGTTACCCAGCGGTGGCAACATGCGGCGCAGCGCCAGGGGCATAATCACATAGCGCAGGGTTTCGCGGCTCGACAGGCCGAGCGCCAGGCCCGCTTCACGAAAGCCTTTGTTGATCGACAGCACCGCACCACGGGTAATTTCCGCAATGTAGGCGCCGGAGTTAATCATAATGGTGACCACGGCCGCGCTGAACGGATCGATACGCAGGTCGGGGAAGGCCATCGGCAGGGCGAAATAGATGAACATCACCTGCACCACAATCGGGGTGCCGCGGATGATTTCAATAAACACCAGCGCAATGTTGTTGGTGATCCAGCCGCCGTAAGCGCGGGCGAAACCGGCGACGAGGCCGATAATCAATCCGCCCACCAGTCCGATGATTGAGATGATTAAGGTCATCTTCGCGCCTTCGAGCAGCGCCGGCATGGCGGGCCAGATAACGCTCCAGTCAAACTCCATGGTGTGACTCCAGATATGTTGCGAGGAAAAAAGCAGGGAAAACGTTTCCCTGCTGAAAATTAAAACTGCTGCAAATTGTTATTTAGGTTCAGTACCGAACCATTTTTTATACAGCTGATTGTAAGTGCCGTTCTCTTTGATAGTTTTCAGTGCGCCGTTTACTTTTTCACGTAAATCGTCGCTGCCTTTCGGGAAGGCGATGCCGTACTGCTGCGCTTCAATCGATTCGCCTACCGCTTTAAAGCGGCCTTTACCGGCGGTATTGATGAAGTAGAGGATGTTTGGTGTATCGTGCAGAACCGCGTCAGCGCGGTTGGTGCCGAGTTCCATGTAGGCGTTATCGATGTTCGGGAACTGACGCAGATCTTTGGTTTTGATGTTGGCTTTGGCGTAATCCACCGAGCCGGTGCCGCTCTTCACTGCCACTACTTTGCCGGTCAGATCGCTGATGCCTTTGATGTCGTTTTCGTTATTACGCACCATTACCAGCAGACCGCTTTTGTAATAGCCATCAGAAAACTCGATCGCCTTTTTACGTTCTTCGGTAATGGTAATTCCCGCCAGCGCCAGATCGACGTTGCGGGTCTGTAGTGCCGGAATAATGCCGCTGAAATCCATTGGCTTGAGGGTGTAATCGAGCTTCAGTTGTTTAGCGATCGCATCCCACAGATCAACGTCGAAGCCGACATATTTGTCGCCCTGTTTGAACTCAAAAGGAACGAAGGCGGTGTCAGTGGCGACCACCAGTTTCTTTTCTGCTGCAGTGGAAGAGAGGGAGAAGGCCAGCGCCAGCGCGGCCACAGAAACTTTTAACAGTGACTTCATCATTTTTCCTTATTACTACCAGGCGGCAGGGCCTGTGTTTGCGGCTTGTCATATGAAAGAATTATGCCAACTTTGCAAAATACACCAAATCAGTAGGTTAAATAACCCAGCTGACTCGATTTTGCAGGAATATCTGCCTCTGCACTAATTTGGTGACCCAAATTAGTGCAAGTTGCTGTTTTGGTGCAACCGGTAGTGTGCCTCAGATGTTAAAGCTGTGAAGCGAAGGAGGGAAGAACTGTTAACAGGGTCATAAAATTACGATCGTGCAGACGTAAAAAAGGCGGGTCTCCCCGCCATTTTTGTCTCATTGATGAATCAATGGAAATTATTCAATGTTCGCTTCGATAAACCACAGGAATTTATCCAGGTCACGTGAAGCAGCGGTAAAGATATCCGCGGTATCTTCATCTTTCACTTCTGAGATAGCTTTACGGGTATCGTTCGCCACGATGCTGTAACGATCGGCCAGCGCTTTCAGATGGTCCTGCACGCTGTGGATGTTAAGCGGATAGCTTTTCAGTGGGGTTTTATCATTCACCACCTGCGCGGTACCCAGCGCGACGCCGCCTAACTGTACAACACGTTCTGCAATGGTGTCCTGGTGGTCAGTGATGGCGGTACGGAAGCCGTCCAGCATTTCATGTACACCAATAAAGTTAGCGCCACGCATGTTCCAGTGGGCCTGCTTGGTGATCAAAGACAGATCAATAAACTCGACAACCAGACGGTTCAATACCTCAATGGTGGCTTTTTTCTCATCATCTGCCACATCGTTACGGGTATAAATCAGGTCGGAAGATTTAGTTTTAACCAATTTAGCGGTACTCATCGTTTCAGTCCTCTCTTTGATGGTTGTCCTAATCAAGTACCGGATAAGTATAGCAGCGCTTTTCAGCTTTGCAGAAACGACTTTGTCGATGGATGAAATAGCGTGTGGCTTTATT
>Ga0302349_1000665_pt1 | contig 37018 bp, 28 predicted proteins | sample PhyAR1_FD_202176 | JGI IMG/M metagenome (GOLD analysis project Ga0302349, IMG submission 202176) | Leaf surface microbial communities from alfalfa plants in UC Gill Tract Community Farm, Albany, California, United States - DLSL A.R1... | ecosystem: Host-associated > Plants > Phyllosphere >...
CGCTGACTTCATCTACACCGACGTCTGGGTATCGATGGGCGAAGCCAAAGCAGTGTGGGAAGAGCGCATCGCCCTGCTGCGAAATTATCAGGTCAACCAGGCGATGCTCGATCTGACCCACAATCCTGAGGTGAAGTTCCTGCACTGTCTGCCCGCTTTCCATGACGATCAGACCACGCTGGGCCGGCAGATGGCGGAACAGTACGATCTGCCGAACGGCATGGAAGTGAGTAACGAGGTGTTTGAATCACCGCACAGTATCGTGTTCGATCAGGCGGAAAACCGGATGCACACCATCAAAGCGGTGATGGTGGCGACGCTGGGGCAACGCTGATGCAGATTCCCGGCGTCTGCCTGTATCAGCCGGGCACGGCAGCCCAATCGCCCCGCTTCGGGGCCAGCGCAAACGGTTTCCTCGCGCACGATTTTCCCTTGCTGCCCGGCAGCGAATGGGTATAATGCGCCACAATTTGCCGGAGGAAATATGCTACAGCGCAGCGGACAATTTGACGCTCAATCACGCCTGACCACAGGCGGCGCCGCTGTTTCTTTCGGTCATCGACCCGATCTTAAAAAAGCCCCTTAATCAGGGGCTTTTTTTTGTCCGCAATCCGGCCGCGCAGAGGAGAAAGCTATGGCTAACCCGCTATATCGCAAGCACATTATTTCGATCAACGACCTCAGCCGTGACGAGCTGGAACTGGTGCTGCATACCGCTGCACAGCTCAAAGCGCACCCGCAGCCGGAGCTGCTGAAGCATAACGTGATCGCCAGCTGCTTTTTTGAAGCCTCGACCCGCACCCGGTTGTCGTTTGAGACGGCGATCCATCGTCTCGGCGCATCGGTTGTGGGTTTTGCCGACGGCAGCAATACCTCGCTGGGCAAGAAAGGCGAAACCCTGGCCGACACCATCTCCGTGATCAGCACCTATGTTGATGCGATTGTGATGCGTCATCCGCAGGAGGGCGCGGCGCGGCTGGCAACGGAGTTCTCTGGCGGCATCCCGATTCTCAACGCCGGTGACGGAGCCAACCAGCATCCGACCCAGACGCTGCTCGATCTCTTCACCATTCAGGAGACCCAGAGTCGCCTGAACCAGCTCAATGTGGCGATGGTCGGCGACCTGAAATATGGCCGCACCGTGCACTCCCTGACACAGGCGCTGGCGAAGTTTGATGGCAACCGCTTCTTCTTTATCGCCCCCGATGCGCTGGCGATGCCGGCTTACATCACCGATATGCTGGATGAGAAAAACATCGCCTGGTCACGGCATGACAGCTTTGAAGAGGTGATGCCGCAGCTCGATATCCTCTACATGACGCGGGTACAGAAAGAGCGGCTCGATCCGTCGGAGTATGCCAACGTCAAAGCGCAGTTCATTCTGCGGGCCGCCGATCTGGCGACGGCGCGTGACAACATGAAGGTGCTGCATCCGCTGCCGCGCATCGACGAAATCACCACCGATGTCGATAAAACCCCCTACGCCTGGTACTTCCAGCAGGCCGGAAACGGCATCTACGCGCGTCAGGCTCTGCTGGCGCTGGTATTAAACAGCGAACCCGCCCTGTAAGGAGATCCTCAGATGACACACGACAACAAATTGCAGGTCGAAGCGATCAAGCGCGGCACGGTAATCGACCATATCCCGGCCCAGGTCGGATTCAAACTGCTCTCCCTGTTCCGTCTGACCGAGACCGATCAGCGCATCACCATCGGCCTGAATCTGCCGTCAGGCGAGATGGGCCGCAAAGATCTGATCAAGATTGAAAACACCTTTCTGACCGACGACCAGGTCAACCAGCTGGCGGTCTATGCGCCCCATGCTACGGTCAACCGCATCGACGATTACGAAGTGGTGGCGAAGATCGCCCCGACGCTGCCGGAGCACGTTGAGCGGGTGCTGACCTGCCCGAACAGCAACTGCATCAGCCGCAGCGAACCGGTCTTCTCCAGTTTTGCGGTGAAGCAGCGCGCCGATGATGTTCATCTGAAGTGCAAATATTGTGAAAAAGAGTTCGCGCGCCATGTGGTGTTGGGTCACTGGTAATCGTTCCGGCCGACCCTATAATGGTCAGCACCGGCGGGCTCACCGCCCTACTGCCTTATTCAAGGAGCAATAATGTCTCGTGAAATCAGTACTGAAAAAGCCCCTGCCGCCATCGGCCCCTATGTTCAGGGTGTCGATCTCGGCAGCATGATCATCACCTCCGGTCAGATCCCGGTCGATCCGGCCACCGGCATGGTCGCCGATGACGTGACCGCCCAGGCGCGTCAGTCGCTGGAAAACGTGAAGGCGATTGTGGAAGCGGCTGGCCTGAAGGTCGGCGATATCGTGAAAACCACGGTATTCGTTAAGGATCTGAACGATTTCGCCACGGTGAATGCAGCCTATGAGGCATTCTTCACCGAGCATCAGGCGGCATTCCCGGCCCGTTCCTGCGTTGAAGTGGCGCGCCTGCCAAAAGATGTGAAGATTGAAATTGAGGCGATTGCCGTTCGTCGCTGAGTCACGACGGATGCGTAGCCGCCTCGCTGCCTGACGCTGGCAGCGAGGCGGCCAGCCTTAGCGTTTAGCCGGTCGCCACAGCCACAGCAGGGCGATGGCCAGCGCAAACAGCACGCCAAACCCGATGCCGGTAGCGACCGCAGGCGCACCGGCTTTAATCGCCAGCGTATAGAACCCCAGCATCAGCAGCATCGCGCTGTTCTCACCGAGATTCTGCACCGCAATCGCATTGCCCGAGCCGACGCTCTCTTTACCGCGCGCCTGCAACAGCGCATTCAGCGGCACCACAAAGAAGCCCCCCAGCGCGCCAATTACCATCAGCAGCAAATAGGCATTCAGCAGCGAATGCTGCAGTGAGAAGACCACCACCATTACGCCAATCAGCACCCCGGCCGGCATACAGCGACGCACCGTTTCCAGCGTCACCAGCTTCGCCGCTGCCGCCGCACCCAGCACGATACCCATTGCCACCATCGCATTGAGGGTGGTTGGCGTGGTGTTGTCATGAATGCCCAGCGCCACCGGCACCCAGAGTACCAGCAGGAAACGCAGCGTCACGCCCGCGCCCCAGAACAGGCTGGTGCCGAGCAGCGAGAAACGCGTTTCGGCATCATGCCAGAGCACCGCCGCCGCCCGGAAGAAACTGCGCAGCATGGCGGCGATCTGCCAGCTTTGCCCCGGACGCGCCGCCTGCAGTTTCGGGATAAACAGGTTCGCGATAACCGCGACGCCGTAGGTGACCGCGCAGATGCCGAGCGCCGCCAGCAGATGCCAGTCCGCCAGCATCCCGCCCGCTACTGAGCCGAGCAGGATCGCGGCGATGGTCGACCCTTCCATCAGCCCGTTGGCTTTCACCAGCTTTTCGCCGTGGGTGATTTCACCGAGGATGCCATATTTGGCCGGTGAGTAGGCCGCAGCACCTATCCCCACCAGGGTATAGCCGAGGAACGGGTTGAAGCCGAAACAGATCGCCAGTGCGCCCAGCAGCTTCAGGCTGTTGGCGATCATCATCACCCGCCCTTTCGCCATGTTGTCGGCCATCTGCCCGACAAACGGCGCCAGCAGAATGTAGGTGGCGACAAACAGCATCTGCAACACCGGCTGGCTCCAGTCGGGATAGAACTGGCTTTTCAGCACCGCCAGCGTAGCAAACAGTAGCGCGTTATCGCCGAAGGCCGAAAAGAACTGGGCGATAATCACGGCGATCATGCCGCGTGACATCAGCGGCGCATCCCGTTCGATGTTCATGCCTGCTCCTCTTCAGCCAGCTTTTTCAGCGTCACATAATCCGGTTTACCGCTGCCGAGCTGCGGCAGCTGTTTCATCACCCGGATATCGCGCGGCAGCGCCAGCTCCGGCGCGCCCAGCTCCCGGGCGGCTTTTTGCAGGCCGTCACGCGCCAGTTCGCCGTCGGTGGTGAACAGCACCAGCGCCTCGCCGCGCTGACCATCCGGCCGCAGCGAGGCGGCATGCTGCTTGTCCGGCGACGCTTTCAGGGCGATCTGCTCAACGATCTCCAGCGACACCATCTCGCCAGCGATCTTGGCGAAGCGTTTGGCGCGTCCCTGAATCTGGCAGAAGCCTGCCTCATCAAAGCTGACGATATCGCCGGTGTCATACCAGCCCGCTTCCTGATTGCCTTCGCCATCATCGGCGACCGGCACTTCCAGCACGCCGGGATTCTCGACCCGCAGATAGCCTTTCATCACGTTCGGGCCGCGCAGCTGCAGCCGTCCGCCCTGCTCAATGCCCGGCACTGACATCAGTCGCGAATCCATCCCCGGCAGAATGCGTCCCACGGTGTGCGCCTTCGCCGCCATCGGCACGTTAATCGCCACCACCGGCGCGCATTCGGTTACGCCGTAGCCTTCGAGGATGCGAATACCATATTTTTCCATGTAGATCTGGCGGGTGTTTTCCTGCAGCTTCTCAGCCCCGGCCACCACATAGCGCAGGCGGGCAAAATCATAGGGCGCGGCAAAGCGCGCGTAGTTACCGAGGAAGGTTGAGGTGCCAAACAGCACGGTGCAGTTTCGGTCGTAGACCAGCTCTGGCACGATGCGGTAGTGCAGCGGGCTGGGATAGAGGAACACCTGCGCGCCGGTCATCAGCGGCGTAAACAGGCCAACGGTCAGACCAAAGGCGTGGAACAGCGGCAGCGCCGACATAAAGCGGTCACGCGGGGTGAAGTCAGCGATGGTGCGGATCTGTTCGACATTCGCCAGCAGGCTTTTATGCGAATGCACCACCCCTTTGGGATGGCCTTCCGAGCCCGAGGTGAACAGCACCATCGCCGCATCTTCCGGCTGCTGCGGCAGCTGGGCGCGATGCGGCATCAGCAGATGGGCGACGATCCACAGTTTGTCCTTACTGGTAACGGTATCTTTCAGATCTTCCAGATAGATCCACTGCACCTCGTCGAGCCCCTGTGGCAGATGCCATAGGTTGCCTTTGTCGAGGAACTGCCGCGACGTGAAGACCGTTTTGATCTGCGCCGCAGTCAGTGCCGCCCGCATACCGTTGACGCCCGCGGTGTAGTTCAGCACCGCCGGAACCCGTCCGCGCAGTGATGCGCCGAGAATTGCCGCCGCCGTGACGGTAGTGTTGGGCAGCAGCAGACCGACCACTTCGCGCGGCTGGCTGTAACGTTCGAGGATGCGGCCCACGCCGAGCGATTTTTTCAGCAGGCCGTTGTAGCTGTCGGGCTTGAAATTGACATCTTCAATGCAGCGCTTAAAGGCACCGTAGCGTGAACGGGCCGCGAGAAAAGCATCAAACAAAGTTTCACGCGGGCGCACCGCCATGCGGGCTTCCATCATCACATGATGCAGATGTTCGCCCGCCAGCAGCCGGCGATCGCGCGCCCGTTTCGCTTCCGGCATCGGGATGCGGGTCGCGGGCAGAATGCTGAGAGTGATGCGCGGAAACAGACGGCGTTTGAATACGCCCGCCAGCCGGCCAAACGGCGTGAACTCCGCCCCTTCTATCCGCATTGGCACCACGTTCGCGCCAGATCGCGCCGCGACGAAACCGGCGCCGCTGTAGATTTTCATCAGCGATCCGGTGACGGTGATCCGTCCCTCCGGGAAGATCACCACCGGACGGCCGCTGTCGATCAGCCGCACCAGCTGTTTCAGCGCCATCGGCTTGGTGGGATCGAGCGGCACATAGTCGATAAAGGGTTTAACCAGCCGCATAAACCAGCTTTCGCTGATAGTCGAATAGACCGCGTAGACCGGCTTAATCGGCAAAAATAGCGCCAGCAATATGCCGTCGAGAAACGACATATGGTTCGGCGTGATCAGTACCTTCTGCTTATGCAGTTCGGCGACGTCGCCGCGCAGTTCGACCCGCCATAACAGGCGGAATACCAGACGCAATAGTGTGAATACCATGCCCGCTCCTTAGCATCGTGAAAAATAGCCCCTCACGATGCAGGATTTGACGCAGTTCGACAACAGAATTATCCACTACGCTCAGGGTGCCTGCCAGCCGCCGCCCAGCGCGGCAATCAGCGCCACGCTGCTGACCCACTGGGTGCTTTGCAGCGTCAGTAAACTCTGTTGTTCGCTCAGGCTGCTGTTTTCGGTGGTTGCTACATCGAGGTAGTCGATCATCCCGGCCTGATACTGATTGCGCGTCACCCGCGCCGAGGTCTGCGCCGCCACGGCTGCGCGCTGCTGGGCCGCTATCTCGCCCTGCAGGGTATTGAGTTCCACCAGCTGATCTTCCACCTCCTGCAACGCGGCTAATACCGTCTGACGATAGCTGGCAACGCTGGCATCCCAGCTGGCGCGTGCCTGATCGACCTGCGCTGAGGTGGCACCAAAGTCGAGCAGCGTGCCGCTCAACTCCGGTCCCAGCGACCAGACGCGGTTCGGCAATGCGAACAGCGAATGCAGCGCCGATGAACTGACGCCGCCGCTGGCGCTCAGAGTGAGATCGGGATAGTAACCGGCCACCGCCACGCCCACCGCAGCGTTTGCCGCTGCCATGTTACGTTCGGCATAGGCGATATCGGGACGGCGCTGCAACAGCTGCCCCGGCAGGCTGGCAGGTATGGCGGGCAGCGTGGCGTTCAGCGGCGCGGCGGGCAGGCTGAAGTCGGCGGGCGCTTTGCCGACCAGCAGCGCGATGGCGTGCTCCATCTGGGCGCGCTGCCACTGGTAATCCTGCGCCGAGGCGCTGGCACTCTCCAGCTGCATCTGCGCCTGCGCCTGGGTGGCGAGTGACGCGGTGCCAGCCTGATACTGGTTAGTGATCACCTTCAGGTAGCGCTGATAGGCCGCCACGCTCTGCTGATAGAGCGCAATTTTCTGGTCCATAAAGCGCAGCTGGAAATAGTCCTGCGCCAGTTCAGACTGCGCGCTCAGGGTGATATTAGCCAGTTCTGCGGCGCTGGCCGCCGCGCTGGCGCGGTTCTCTTCCAGCGTCCGCCGCAGTTTGCCCCACAGATCCAGCTCCCAGCTGGCGCTGAGTTCCGCCTGATGGCTGCTGCTGGTGGTGCGGCTGCTGCCGGTGGTGGCGTGGCTGCCGCTGCGCGTTACGCTGCTGTCATAGCCCAGTGACGGAAACAGCGCGGCGCGTGACTCACTCGCCAGCGCCTGCGCCTGACGGTACTGCGCCGCATAATTCGCGACGTTCTGGTTCGAGATGCTCACCTGGCTAAGCAACCCGCTCAGGGTGGCGTCGTGATAGACCGCCCACCATTCGCCTTTGTTCTGCTGATCCAGTGGCGTCGCGGGCTGCCAGCCTTTGGCCTCTTTATAGTGAACCGGCATCGCCATCGCGGGACGCTGGTAGTCGGGACCAACAGTACAGCCGCTCAGCAGCAGCATCAGAACAAGCGGGATAACGGGTTTCATCAATCAGGATTCCGCATGGCGCAGTCGACGCCATTGACGTTGAGTGGCACGGCTCAGACGATCGAGCCACAGATAAATAACCGGGGTGGTGAACAGGGTCAGCAGCTGGCTGAGCGCCAGACCACCCGCGATGGCGATACCGAGCGGACTGCGCAGATCGGCATCGCCGCCGCTGCCCAGCGCCAATGGAAGCGCACCAAAAAAGGCCGCCAGCGTGGTCATCATGATCGGCCGGAAGCGCATCAGGCAGGCCTGGGTAATCGCCTGTTGCGGCGTCATGCCCTGCTCTCTTTCGGCGCTGATGGCGAAGTCGATCATCATGATGGCGTTCTTTTTCACAATGCCGATCAGCAGGATGATGCCAATCAGCGCGATCACCGTCAGCTGGGTGTTGGTCAGCAGCAGCAGTAGCAGCGCACCGACGCCCGCCGACGGCAGCGTCGACAGAATGGTCAGCGGATGGATATAGCTCTCATACAGTACGCCGAGCACGATATAGACCGCCGCCAGCGCCGCCAGAATCAGCCACGGCATCGTGGCGGTGAGCTGAGAAAAGGCCGCCGCCGTCCCGGCAAAACCGGCCTGGATGGTGGCGGGCAGGCCCAGCTTCGCCATCGCCTGCTTGATCAGGACCTGCGCCTGCTCCAGCGAGACGCCATCATTGAGGTTAAACGCCACGGTGCTGGTGGCGGACTGGCCCTGATGGGTGACGGCCAGCGGCGCGTTGCCGCCGCTGAAGCGGGTAAAGGCCGACAGCGGAACCCGATCGCCGCTGTCGTTAATCACATACAGCTGTTGCAGCATCGACGGATTGGCGGTGTCGCTATCCTGCAACGACATCACCACGTGATACTGATTCAGGGTGTGATAAAGCGTGGCGATCTGCCGCTGGCTGAAGGCGTTATTCAGCAAGGTATCCAGCATCTGCACGTTGACCCCAAGCCGGGTAGCGCGGTCACGATCGATGGTCAGCTCAACTTCCTGGCCACCGGTCTGTGAATCGGAGTCGACGCTGTTGAGCTGCGGGATCGCTGCCAGCGCCGCCTGCACTTTCGGCGTCCAGCTGCGCAGCAGATCGAGATCGTCAGCCTGTAAGCTGTACTGGTAGGTGGCATTGGCGCTGCGTCCGCCTATGTGCAAATCCTGCGCCGCCATCAGGAACATCTGCGCGCCGGGGATCTGGCTGGTTTTGCGGCTCAGCCGGTTGGCCACTTCGGTAGCGGTGGCGTCACGCTGATCGAAATCTTTCAGCCGGACAAAGAAGTTGGCGCTGTTGCGTGCGCCGAACATCCCGCTGCCCATCGACGACATCACGCTCTCTACTGCCGGATCGGACTCGATGATTTTGGTGAACATCAGCATCTTTGGCTTCATCGCCTGGAATGAGATGTTCTGGTCAGCGCGTAACGCACCCATCAGCAGCCCGGTATCCTGATTCGGGAAGAAGCCCTTCTGCACCACCGAATAGAGAAACAGGTTGAGCAGCACCGTCAGCAGCAGGCTGAGCAGCGTGAGTTTCTGATGGCGCATCACCCACTCCAGCCCGCGCGAATAGGCCGCCAGCAGCCGATTCAGCAGGTTCTCAATTGCCTGGTAGAGCGGGTGCGGCCGCTGCCTGACCGGCGGTTTCGGTTTCAACAGCCGCGCACAGAGCATCGGCGTCAGGCTGAGAGAGACAAACAGCGAAATCAGCAGCGAGACGGTGAGCGTCACCGCGAATTCGCGGAACAGCCGCCCGACGATGCTGCCCATCAGCAGGATCGGAATAAACACCGCGATCAGCGACACGGTCATCGACAGCACGGTGAAACTGACCTCCTGCGCCCCGCGCAGCGCCGCCCGCAGCGGACTCAGCCCGCGCTCAATGTGGCGGGTAATGTTCTCCAGCACCACAATCGCATCATCAACCACGAAGCCGGTGGCGATAATCAGCGCCATCAGCGACAGGTTATCCAGGCTGTAGCCGAGCAGATACATCACCGCGCAGGTGCCGATCAGCGACACCGGCAGTGCCAGCGCCGGAATGATCACCGCCTGCAGATTACGCAGGAAAACAAACACCACCGCAATCACCAGCAGTACCGCGATCAGCAGCGTCTCTTCGGTGTCATACAGCGAGGCGCGCACGCCAGGCGAGCGGTCTACCACGATCTGTAACCGGGTATCCGCTGGCAGATCTTTTTCCAGCTGCGGTAGCTGCGCTTTAATGGCGTCGATGGTGTCGAGCATATTGGCGCCCGCCTGGCGCTTGATGCCGATCATCACCGAAGGCGTGGCATTGAGAAAACCGGCCTGATAGCGATCTTCCACCGAGTCATAGACCGTGGCGACATCATGCAGCCGCACCGCTTTGCCCTGCTGATAGCTGACGATCAGATCGCGGTAGCTGGCCGCCTTCTCCAGCTGGCCGTTGCTGTCGACCAGCCATGACTGCCCGCTGCCCTGTAAGATCCCTTTGGGCAGATTGGTGGTGCTGTTGGCCACCGCGCTGCGCACCGTATCCAGCGAGATGCCGTAATGGGTCAGCTTCAGCGGTTGCAGATCGATCCGTACCGCCGGTAAGGCGCTGCCCATCAGTGAGACTTCGCCGACGCCGTTGACCTGTCCCATCGCCTGTTCGATTTTGCTCTCGGCCAGATCGTAGAGCTCGCCGGGCGTGCGGGTGGCGGAAGTCAGCGCCAGCATCACGATCGGCGCGTCTGACGGGTTGGCTTTACGGTAGGTGGGCAGCGACGCCATCGCGCTCGGCAGCAGGCTGCGCGCCGCGTTGATCGCCGCCTGCACGTCACGCGCCGCGCCGTTGATATCGCGGTCCAGCTCAAACTGCAGAATGATGCTGCTGGAGCCCTGCGAGCTGCTGGAGGTCATCTCAGTGATACCGGCAATCTGCCCAAGTGAACGCTCCAGCGGCGTGGCGACGGTCGCCGCCATGGTTTCCGGGCTGGCGCCTGCCAGGCTGGCGCTGACCATGATGGTCGGGAAATCGACCTGCGGCAGCGGCGCGACCGGCAGCAGCCGATAGCCGAGTATACCGAGCAGCAGAATCGCCAGCGTCAGCAGCAGCGTCGCCACCGGACGAAAGATAAACAGCCGGGTCAGATTCATTGTCCGCTCCGCGCCTGCTGCTGACGGCGTTTCACCCAGCGATTACCGCGCTGCGCCAGCCCATCAAACCACAGGTAGATCACCGGCGTGGAGAACAGCGTCAGCACCTGGCTGACAATCAGCCCGCCGACAATCACCAGCCCCAGCGGCTGACGCAACTCTGCGCCGGAGCCGGACGCCAGCATCAGCGGCAGCGCACCGAGCAGCGCCGCCATAGTGGTCATCAGAATCGGCCGGAAGCGCAGCAGACAGGCCTGGTGGATCGCCTCACGCGGGCTGAGGTGCTGCTGATGCTCCGCCTCCAGCGCGAAGTCAATCATCATAATGGCGTTCTTCTTGACGATGCCGATCAGCAGGATGACGCCGATCAGCGCAATCAGGCTGAACTCGGTGCCCGCCAGCAGCAGCGTCAGCAGCGCCCCGACTGCCGCCGACGGCAGCGTCGAGAGGATAGTGACCGGGTGAATAAAACTTTCATACAGAATGCCGAGCACCACATACATGGTGATCAGCGCCGCCAGAATCAGCCACAGGGTGTTGCTGGTGGCGCTCTGGAACGCGGAGGTTTCACCCTGATAGCGCAGGGTAATGCTCTGCGGCAGAGCAAGCTGCTGCTGCACCGCCGCGATCGCCTGCTGTCCCTGCTCCAGCGAATAGCCGGGATTGAGGTTGAAGGAGATCATCACTGCCGGAAACTGGTTCAGCCGCATGTGCATCAGTGAACCGGTGCGCAGGTGGATGGTGGCAATCGAGGTCAGTTTTACCATCCCGCTGCTGGCCGTGCTGCTGCTGGTTGAGGTGCTGGTCGTTGCGGTTGTCGTGCTGCTGGAGGTGGAGGTGCTGCTCTCCGTGCTGTCAGAGGGTTGCAGCCAGAGATCATCAAACGACGCCGGCCCCTGCTGCCAGGCTGGTGCCACTTCCAGCACCACCCGATACTGATTCGACTGGGTGAAGATGGTCGACACCAGCCGCTGACCGAAAGCGTTGTAGAGCGCGGTATCCATATCCGCCGCCGTGATGCCGTAGCGGGCGGCCTTGTCGCGGTTCAGCTCCACGTAGGCGACGCGCCCCTGATCCTGCAGGTTGCTCACCACGCCGTTGAACTCCGGCCGCTGCTGCAGGGCCGCTACCAGCGCAGGCGACCATTTTACCAGGTTCTCGCTGTCGGCGTCGTCAAGGGTGAACTGATACTGGCTCGGTGAGACCTGATCGTTAACGGTCAGATCCTGCGCCGGTTGCAGATAGAGCTGAATGCCGGTTACGCCAGCGGTGGCCTGCTGCAGTTGCTTAATCACTTCGTCCGCCCTGACGTCACGCGAGGCAAACGGCTTGAGGTTGATCTGCAGGCGGCCACTGTTGAGGCTGCTGTTGGTACCGTCAATGCCGATGGTCGAGGAGACGCTCTCTACCGCCGGATTTTTCATGATCAGCGCCGACAGCGCCTGCTGCCGGGTCGCCATGGTGCTGAAGGAAACATCCTGCGACGCGACGGTGACACCCTGAATCAGGCCGGTATCCTGAGTCGGGAAGAAGCCCTTCGGCACCACCAGATAGAGCAGCGCGGTCAGGGCTACCGTCGCCAGCGCCACCAGCAGCGTCAGTTTCTGGTGGTTCAGCACCACCGTCAGCAGCCGGTCATAGCCGCCAATCAGGCGATCGAACAGCGCGCCGCCTTTGCGGGCAAAGGTGGATTGCCGTTCTGGCGGAATGTGACGCAGCAGATAAGCGCACAGCATCGGCGTCAGGGTCAGCGACACCACCATCGATACCAGAATCGCTACCGCCAGGGTGATAGCAAACTCACGGAACAGCCGCCCCACCACGTCGCCCATGAACAGCAGCGGGATCAGCACCGCAATCAGCGAAAAGGTCAGCGAGATGATGGTAAAACCAATCTGCTGTGATCCTTTCAGCGCCGCTTCCAGCGGGGTTTCGCCCTGCTCCAGCCGCCGGGAGATGTTCTCGACCACCACAATCGCGTCGTCGATGACAAAACCGGTGGCGATGGTCAGCGCCATCAGCGACAGGTTATTGAGGCTGAAGCCCGCCAGATACATCACGCCAAAGGTGCCAATCAGCGACAGCGGCACCGCCACACTGGGGATCAGCGTCGCCGCCACGTTACGCAGGAACAGGAAGGTCACCATCACCACCAGCGCAATCGACAGCATCAGTTCAAACTGCACGTCACTGATCGAGGCGCGAATAGTCTGGGTGCGATCGGAGAGGATGGTCATCTTCACGCCATCCGGCAGCGCCGCCTGCAGCACCGGCAGCTGCGCCTTGATGTTGTCCACTACCTGAATCACGTTGGCGCCGGGCTGGCGCTGCACGTTGATCACAATCGCCGGCTGGTTGTTGGCCCACGCCGACTGGAAACTGTTTTCCGGGCCCTGCTCAATGTGGGCGATATCCCTGAGTCGCAGCGCCGCGCCCTTCTCATAGCTGAGGATCAGGTTGCCGTACTCCGCGGCGGTGCGCAGCTGATCGTTGGCATCGATGGTCACCGAATGATATTTGCCGTCAAAGCCGCCTTTAGAGCCGTTGACGTTGCTGTTGCCAATCAGCGTATTGACCGCTTCCAGCGTCAGATTATGGGCAGCAAGCGCCTTAGGGTTGATCTGTACCCGAATCGCCGGCTGATGTCCGCCCGCCAGCGTCACCATCCCGACGCCGGAAATCTGCGACAGCTTGAGCGCCACCCGGGTATTCACCAGATCCTGCACCTGGGTCAGCGGCAGCGTATCGGAAGTGGCCGCCAGCGTAATCACCGCGCTGTCCGCCGGATTGACCTTTTTATAGGTCGGCGGATTGGGCAGATCGTCAGGCAGCAGGCTGTCTGCGGCGTTGATCGCGGCCTGCACCTCCTGCTCGGCGACGTCCAGCGACAGTTCGAGGCTGAATTTCAGCGTAATCACCGACGAGCCGCTGGCGCTGGCGGAGGTCATCTGACTCAGCCCGGCCATCTGGCCCAGCTGCCGTTCCAGCGGCGCGGTCACTGACGACGCCATCACATCCGGGCTGGCGCCGGGATAGAGCGTGGTGACCTGAATGGTCGGATAATCAACCTGCGGCAGCGCCGAGGTCGAGAGAAATTTATAGGCAAAAATGCCGGCAATCAGCACGCCGACCATCAGCAGGATGGTGGCGACCGGACGCAGAATAAACAGCCGTGACGGATTCATTTGGCCTCAGCGCTTGCCGGTGCGGGCGTCTCATCCGCCAGCGCGACCTTGCTGCCGTTGGTCAGCCGATCGATGCCTTCGGTAACCAGCCGATCGCCCGGCGCGACGCCGCTGAGGACCGCCTGATGATCGTCGTCAACCACCGGACCGGTGGTGACCGGTTTACGCGTGACGCTCTTGTCCTGATTGATAACAAAGACAAAGCTGCCGTCACTGCTTAACTGCAGCGCCTGGGCCGGGATCACCGTCACCCCTTTCAGCACCCGGGTTTGCAGCCGCAGGTTGACGAACTGGTTGGCAAACAGCGACTCATCCTGGTTGGCGAAAATCGCTTTCAGTTCGACGCTGCCGGTGGCGGTATCGATCTGGTTGCTGATGTATTTCACCTCGCCGCTGCCAAGAACCTGCTGGTTATCCTGATCAAACAGGGTGGCGGGCAGGCTCTGGCCCTGATGCAGGGCGCTCACCAGCGTCGGGATTTCGCTCTGCGGCACGCTGAAGGTGACCGCGGCGGGCTGCATCTGGGTGATGGTTACCAGGCCAGTGCTGCTGGAGGCCTGCACCATGTTGCCGGGATCGACCTGACGCAGGCCAACCCGACCGCTGATCGGCGCGGTAATGCGCGCATATTCGATGCTCAGCCTGGCGCTGGCGATCTGCGCCTGATCGGCGGCCACTGCGCCGCGATACTGCCCTACCGTGGCGATCTGGCTATCCAGATCCTGACGCGACAGCGAATCCTGCGCCGCCAGCTTGCGGTAGCGTGCCAGCGTCAGTTCGGCGCTTTTCAGCAGCGCCTGGTTCTGGTTGAGTTCGCCCTGAACCTGATTCAGCGTCGCCTGGTAGCTGCGCGGATCGATCTGCGCCAGCAGCTGACCGGCGCTGACCTGCTGGCCTTCAGTGAAGAAGACCTGCTGCAGTTGACCATCGACCCGGCTGGTGACCGTTACGCTGGCGTTGGGGATCACCGTGCCCAGCGCATTCAGCCAGACCGGCACATCGGCGCGGGTCGCCACACCGCTGTGTACCAGCGTCGCGCCGTCGCCCATCCTGCCGGGCGCACCGCGCCCACCCGGTGGCATCATCGCCCCGCCTGGTGGCATCGCTCCGCCCGGTGCTTTACCCATCGGCAACAGACGCCAGGCCACGCCAGCGATAATCGCCGCCACAATCAATAAAAGCAGCCATTTCAGCCAGCCGGAACGCCCAGAGCGTAAGTGGTGAGTCATCATCGAACTCTTCAGATAAACAGAAAAAGACCATCCCGGAGGATGCGGAATATGAAGTGAGTTACCGGCAGTGGCTGATGGCGCGGCGGCAAATCTGCCAGCATGAAAACCGCCCGCCGGGGCCTCACGGCGGGCATTATCGGTGAAATGTTACGCGCCTTTCTATCGGCAAAGGGTAAGGGTTTCGTTAAGAACAATGATGATGTTGACGGCACGCGCTGGCGGGAAAAATGCGGCCGGTGCGCTCTGCCCGGTACAGGCAAAAAAAAACCCACGCATCTGCGTGGGTTGGTGCAATAACAGGGTAATCACTGCCGAAGCGGTGTTGTTTTCACACCCATCAATACCTCTGGGACCTCTATCCTCGCACTGTTTCGTGCCGCAGCAACAGAGGGAAAACGCAACCGAATTCGGGGAAGTGCAACGAGGTGTGAATAATTCTCACACCTTCCTTACACTCTGATTTCATTCGGATTTATCTTACTTATTAGCCGCTACCGCGCTGTAAATCGCATCCGGCGCAATGTTCATATGCTTCAGCACCGGTCCCATGATGTTGCCAAATACCGGCGCGGCCACCGAGCCACCGAAGTGATCGCCGGCGGTCGGATGGTTAATCATCACCACCAGCGCCACTTCCGGATGACTGGCGGGCGCGATGCCGGCCGTATAGTTGACGTAGCCGCCATCATATTTGCCGCTGTTACCCATCTTTTCGGCGGTACCGGTTTTGGTCGCCAGACGGTAGCCCGGCACCGCGGCTTTCAACCCGGTCCCGCCCGGTAACACATCACTCTCCAGCATGTGTACCACCTCTTTCACCGTTTCCGGATTCGCCACCTGCCGTCCCATCACCGGTGGCGTGACCCGGGTGATCGACAGCGGACGGTAGATGCCGTAAGAGCCGAGCGTGGCGTATTCGCGGGCAATCTGCAGCGGCGTGACGCGCAGACCATAGCCAAAGGAGAAGGTGGCGCGCTCGATATCGGCCCAGCGGGTGCGATGCAGCGGGAAATAACCGACGCTTTCGCCGGTCAGCCCTAAGCCGGTGGGTTTGCCCAGGCCGAACGCATGATAGGTGTTTACCAGCGCTTCGGCGGGCATCGCCAGCGCGAGGTGTGATACCCCGATGTCGCTCGATTTTTGCAGAATGCCGGTCATCGTCAGGCGCGGCCAGTGTCCCACGTCGCGGATCAGGTGACCGTTAACGCTGTAAGGCGTGGTGTCGATCACCGAGTCCGGGCGCACCAGGTGGCGCTCCAGCGCTTCCATCACCACTAACGGCTTAACGGTCGAGCCCGGTTCGTAGCTGTCATTGATGGCAGAGTTACGCATCTGCGCGGGGGTGGCCCCTTCATAGTTGTTGGGGTTGAACGACGGATAGGAGGCCATCGCCAGAATTTCGCCGGTATCAATCTTCACCAGCACCGCCGCGCCCGAGTCCGCCTTGTTCAGCAGCACGCCATCGCGCAGTTTGCTGTAGAGCGTGTATTGATCGAATTTGTCGATACTGAGCTGCACCGTCGGCGGCTGCGTTGGCGGCTGATAGTTAATCATCGCGATGATGTTGCCCGCAGCGTCCTGGCGATAAACCTCTTTGCCCGGCTCGCCCTGTAACACCTTGTCAAAGCCCTTCTCCAGCCCGTTAAGGCCGACATTATCCGCGCCGACGATACCAATCAGCGGCGCAGAGGCCTCACTCATCGGGTAGAAACGGCTGTCGTCGTAGACCTCACTGATGCCTTTCAGCTTCAGCTCTTTAATATCTTTGGCGATACCCAGTTCGATTTTACGTCCCAGATAGAGAAAGCGACGTTTCGGATTGGCGGTGATCTGCGCAGCGAGTTGCTCCGGACGGGTATTCAGCGCGGCGGCGAGATAGGCCCATTTAGCACTGGTAAAGTCGGGGTTGCTCTCCAGCACCCGGAGCGGATCGGCGATCACATCGCGCGACGGTACGCTGAGCGCCAGCGCTTCGCCGTTACGATCCAGTAAGGTGCCGCGGCTGGTGGGCAGCGTGACGGTACGCAGCGAACGCTGATCGGCTTCGTGTTCCAGCATCGGCTGGTTAAGAAACTGCAGATCCGCAACGCGCGCCAGCAGCACCACCATGCAGGCCAGCACACCAAGGCAGATAAGACGGAAGCGAAAAGGGTTAAACGGGGCTTTGATCTGGTCTTTTCCCAGTAGTTTTTTAATCCGGGGCATGGCAATCCGCTGCGCTAAAGAGATAAAAGAGGGCTTAATTGAGCAGTTATAAAGAAAGCGCTGACCGGTTAACAGGAAAACTGTGTATCAGTTCGTTATCGGCCGCTGAATGGCGGGCAAAAAAAACCTGCGCATCTGCGCAGGTTGGTGTAATCAAGAAAATCTATTGATGTTCACCCATCAATACCTCTGGGACCCTGACTGTAGCAAGCGGGCTTAATCGGCTGCTATCGCACAAACGCAACAGTTACCGGCAAAGTGTAACCAGCCATGAGATCCTTACGCTATTTTGCAATCCTGATGTTTTTTGATTTCCACCAGGCAACTCATGGCGTTAGGTCCCTGAGTCAGTGACGAAGTGCCAATATCCAGCGTCAGCACGTTGGGGTTGCCCGCGCGATCCCAGGGCTGCCACGCCTGACCAAAACCGGGATCAAACCAGGCGCCGGTGGCGATAATCACCACGCCCTGCGTCAGTCCATCGGTCAGGCGCACGCCCGCCAGTATCACGCCGCGTGCGTTACTGACCTCAATCTCGTCACCGTCCACGATACCGCGCGCCGCCGCATCCAGCGGATGCATATAGAGCGTCTCATGACCGGCGGTTTTATTGCCCTGCACCGTTTCGGTAGCATCGAGCTGGCTGTGCAGCCGGTCCGAGGGCTGGATCGAGATCATGTGCAGCGGATAGTCGCGGCCGATCGGCGCACCCAGCCACTCCTGCGGTTCGCGCCACTCCGGATGACCGGCAAAATCATCAAGCTGGTAGTCGGCAATCGTCTGGCTGAACAGCTCGATTTTGCCGCTGGCGGTGTTGATCGGGTTGGCCTGCGGATCGGCGCGGAACGCATCCATAAAGACGTAAGGTTTGCCGCCCTGCGGGATCTCCACAAAGCCGCGCTGCCAGAACGCCTCAAACTCCGGGAAGTCGATGCCTTTGCGCTGGTGCGCCACGGCACACTGCTGGTAGAGATGCGCAATCCACTGCATCTCGTTGCGCCCTTCGGTGAAGGTGTCGCGGTAGCCAAGCCGCTCCGCCAGATCGGCAAAGATATCGAAATCATTGCGCGCCTGATGCTGCGGTTTGATCGCCTGATGCATCGCCAGTACAAAGCGGTCGCGTGACGATCCGCCAATGTCGTTGCGCTCCAGCGTAGTGGTGGCGGGCAGCACGATATCGGCCATCTGCGCCGCCGGCGTCCAGACAATATCCTGCACCACCACGGTGTCAGGCCGCTGCCAGCCCGCCACCAGCCGGTTGAGCTGCTGATGATGGTGGAACGGATTGCCGCCCGCCCAGTGCACCATATGAATGTCAGGATAGTGCAGCGTCTCGCCCTGGAAGCTGTAGGGCTGACCGGGATTGAGCAGCATATCGCTGATACGCGCCACCGGAATCGACAGGCCCGATGGATTAGGACCGGTACTCATCATCGGTGCCGGTCCCTCCTGGCGCGGATTGCCGACGCTGTTCATCGACCCGTGACCAAAAGAGAAGCCCGCGCCCGGCAGACCGGGCTGACCCAGCATCGATGACAGCGCGATCATCATCCAGTAAGGCTGCTCGCCGCGATGGGCGCGCTGAACCGAATAGGAACAGGTGATAAAGCTGCGTTTGCCGATCAGCTGCTGCGCCAGTTGCACGATGCGGTCAGCCGGGATGCCGGTGATGCGGCTGGCCCAGCCGGCGGTTTTCGCCACGCCGTCGGTTTCGCCCAGCAGATAAGCGCGCAGCTGCGGCCAGCCGGTGCAGTGGCTGGCGAGAAAGGCCTCGTCCACCGCGCCGCGCTGGGTGATCTCATAGCCCAGCGCCAGCATCAGCGCCACGTCAGTATTCGGGCGAATCGGTATCCACTCGGCGTTAACGAACGCCGGGCAGTCGTCGCGCATCGGACTGATATTGATCACCGGCGTGCCTTTAGCTGCCAGCTGCTCCAGCGCCGGTTTCAGGCTGTGCTGCCCGGCACCGCCCGAGGCGACCTGGGCGTTCTTCAGCGCCAGTCCGCCAAAGGCGACAAAAATTTCCGCGTGTTCCACCACTTCCGGCCAGTCGGTAACGCGACCGGTCAGTGGCATATAGGTGCCAATCACATAGGGCAGGAAAAATTGCGCTGCGCCCCAGCTGTAGTTGCCCTGCTGATCGACGCCGCCGCCGCCCTGAAAATAGAAGCGGCGAATCAGGGTGCGGGCGTGGTTCACTCGTCCGGCGGATGACCAGCCGTACGAGCCGTTGAAAATGCCCGAGGCACCGTAACGTTCGCGGATGCGGCGGTTCTCTTCCGCCACCAGATCGAGCGCGGTTTCCCAGTCAACGGCAACAAAATCTTCCCGGCCGCGCAGCGTGCGATCGCTGTTCTCTCGGGACTTCAGCCACGAGCGACGCACCATCGGCTGGCGAATGCGTTTATCGGAGTAGACCAGTTCAGGAATGGTGTTGATCATCGGCGAGGGATCGGCATCGGCAAAAAAGGGTTCGCACCCGATCAGGCGATCGTTTTCAGTGACGGCGGTGAAGGCGCCCCAGTGCGCCAGATGTGGCACTTTGGTTTTCATCGTTGTTTTTCACGGCAGAGAGTGAGGAATAATCAGCATACCATGCCGTGCGGTCCTGACAGAAGACGTGGCGGAGAGCCTGATTTTGCCGCCTTTTGCGACGTCGCTGACATTCTGCTGGCTTGATGTGGCGGCCCTTTTCCGTAACACTGATGCGATGTGTAAACGTTTTCCCCGGAAGCAGGTAAACGCATGGCTACCATAAAGGATGTTGCCCGACTGGCTGGCGTTTCTGTCGCCACAGTCTCCCGTGTAATCAATAATTCTCCCAAGGCCAGCGACAGCTCACGCCAGGCGGTTAGCCAGGCGATGGAGCAACTTCAGTATCACCCAAACGCCAATGCGCGCGCACTGGCGCAACAATCGACCGAAACGCTCGGGCTGATTGTCGGCGACGTGTCTGACCCGTTTTTTGGCGCGATGGTCAAAGCGGTCGATGAAGTGGCAGGTAAAACCGGCAACTTTTTGCTGATTGGTAACGGTTACCACAATGAGCAAAAAGAGCGGCAGGCGATCGAGCAGCTGATGCGTCACCGCTGCGCGGCGCTGGTGGTGCACGCCAAGAAAATCCCGGATGCTGAACTGGAGCAGTTAATGAAGCAGGTGCCGGGCATGGTGCTGCTTAACCGGCTGATTAAAGGCTTCGAGAAGCGCTGTATCGCACTCGACGATCGCTACGGCGCATGGCTGGCAACCCGTCACCTGATCCAGCAGGGCCATCAGAATATCGCCTTCATCTGTTCAACCCACACCATCTCCGATGCCGAAGATCGGTTGCAGGGCTACTACGATGCGCTGAAAGAGCACGGTCTGCCGTGCAGCGATCGGCTGGTCACCTGGGGCGAACCGGATGAAGTGGGCGGCGAAACGGCGATGACTGAACTGCTGGGACGCGGCAAAAACTTCACCGCGGTCGCCTGTTACAACGATTCGATGGCCGCCGGTGCGCTGGCGGTGCTCAGCGATAATGGTGTTCGCGTGCCGGAAGAGATGTCGCTGATTGGCTTCGACGACGTGCTGGTCTCCCGTTACGTGCGCCCGCGTCTCACCACCGTGCGTTATCCGATTATCACCATGGCGCAACAGGCCGCTGAGCTGGCGCTGGCGCTGGCTAACGACCAGCCGCTGCCGGAAGTGACCCATATGTTCAGTCCGACGCTGGTGCGTCGCCATTCGGTCAGCGGTCCGGCATCCTGAAAATGTGCGGCCGGGTCCGGCCGCATGGGGCTATTTAAAGGCGCGCAGTAGCGTCTCCAGCGGCCTGACCAGCGCAATTACCGTCTCGTCCTGCACCTCAGCCGCCGCGTCCAGCGTGGCGTGCATCTGTGCCACTTCGCTGGCCCCAAACGCCTGATTACGGGCATAAGCATTAACCAGTTCGATCCCCATCCGGCTCAGTGCATCCACCTGTTGCGCGCTGTGTACCAGCGGCTGCAGCAGATAGCTGGCCCTGAGCACCGGCATCACCTGCGCGCTGTTAGCCTGCCAGCGCTGCAGCTGATGGCGAAGGGCCGCTGCCGCGTCCGGGTCACTGCGATTGGCGATCAGCGCAGCGACCTGTTGCGCCAGCTGACGCACCGGCTCACTTTCGGCAGGCAGCACATCGGCCAGCCGGTTTAACGGTTCATGATAATCATAATGACCGGCCTGAAACTTCAGATGCTGACGGGTGTAATACTGCGCCGGTTCCAGCACCTCGGCCAGCACCTGCAGCGGAGTGATATCGCTGCGGTTCGCCAGTCGCATCATCTGACGCTCCGCCTGGGCATGTTGCTGCGTGCCAACAGAGATGCTGCTCCAGCGATCTATTACCGCCAGCCGCCGATACATCTCCTCGCTATCGGTGACGTTCTGAGCGGACCATAATCGCTCGGCGACCACAAAGGCGCGCGGCCAGAGTTTGGTATCAATAATCTGGCTGTTGATGTTTTCAGCCCACAGCGCCGCCTCACCGCCCAGCAGATTTTGCTGCATCTGCTGCGGTGTCGGCAGCACCGGCACCATCCCGGCCGGCACCTGCGGCAACGATTTGCCGGTGACCGGATAGCGCACGTTTCCCACCAGGAAATAGCCGCTGAGCATCTGCGGTTGCAGCGTTACCACCGGCTGCAATGGCCCCATCCAGCTGTCGACGTGAAAACGCACCTGTTGCGTTGATAACCAGTCGATCTGGCTGACCATCCGCCGGGCTTTGCCCGCAAAGTCGATAAAGCCGCGCCAGCCCTGTTGCCCCTCGATCAGCGTAAAACTGCCCTGCACCGGACTGCCTTTCAGGCGCGGCAGAGTAAACGCCCAGCTTTGCGCCTGTTCGCCCGGCTGCAGCTGATCCTCACCGTTCAGCGCCTGCGGAAAAACCTCGTTGCGGTAGTGATAACTGGCGGGCTGCGGCTGATCGAGATAGAAGCCGGTCGAGAGGATGCCGCGCATGTTCTCTTTGGCGACCTCGCTCAATGCATCCTGGCCCTGCCACGACTGGATCAGAATGCTGCGCGGCAGATCGGGATGGGCGATCTCATCCCAGCCCATCATCTGACGCTGATGCTTCTCCAGAATCTTCTCCAGCCGCTGATTAAAATAAGCCTGTAGCGCATGGGCATCTTTCAGGCCGCGATCGCGCATAAATTGCTGAATGTGCGGCGATTGATTCCACTGGGTCGGATCGACCTCATCGCCGCCGATATGCAGCCAGGGATCGGGGAAGATCGCCGCCAGTTCGCCCACCAGATCGTCGATCACCTGATAAACCTGCTCATTGCTGGGATCGAGTAAGGGTTTAAACACGCCCCAGCCACGCTCCATCTGATAAGGGCCCGGCGCGCTGATCAGTTCCGGCATGGCCACCGCCAGCGCCGAGGCGTGGCCTGGCAGATCCAGCTCCGGCACCACCCGCACGCCGCGATCGGTCGCGTACTGCACGATGTCGCGCATCTGCTGCTGGGTGTAATAGCGGCCGTCGCTGGCTTTCTGCTGCAGCTGCGGATAGCGGCTGGAGGCAAAACGCCAGCCCTGATCATCGGTCAGGTGCCAGTGAAAAACGTTCATTCGGGCGGCAGCGATGCCATCAATTTGCCGTTTCAGGGCCTCCATCGGCATAAAGTGGCGCGCGCTGTCGATCAGTATGCCACGCCATGGAAACCGCGGCTGGTCATCAATGGTGACGTAAGGAAGCGTGACGCCCCGGTCGCCGTTCTGAATCAGCTGTAACAGCGTTTCCATGCCGCGCATCGCACCAAACCGGCTGGGGGCGGTGAGCAGCACGCCGTTGCCATCAATCTGCAGATGATAGCGCTCGTCACTGTCGGGCTGCGGAAGAGGATCAACGGCGTCAGCGATCACAATGCGGATGGTCGGTTTTGCCACCGGCTGGCTGGCGGGCAGCAGCGGCCAGCCGGTCTGATTGCCGATGCGCTCCAGCCAGCGCGCCTCGGCACCGGCCAGATGATCGCCGGTAATCTGCAGGGTTAGCTGCGGCGTCAGGGTCAGCGACCCGCCGCTGGCTGGCTGCTCAACCCGCTGCGGCCAGGGCATCAGGGGCAGCTTTTCAGCCTGGGCGGCCGGGACCAGCGCCAGATTCATCAGGCAGCTGAGCGCCCCACAACCAGCAATCAGAGAACGGGGTAACCACATTGGCGGGCATCCTTGTAGAGTCAATGACTTATCACGGGCAAACCCTGATTAAAGTTGTTTCGCGCTGTTAAGCAAGTTAATCCATTAAGAAATTTGAACTAAAGGCGGAAATAGTTAACATCCGACGCTTTTTTCTGCCGCTCTCGTCCTTCCTTGTTGCAGGTCAAAATCCGATCGATTAATTCACAACAATAACTACATGTTGGGACTAGAATCCTGCAAATACCCATATATAGTCTCTGGAGGGATAATGGCGACGGTAGTAATTAAGCGTGACGGATGCCGCACAGGCTTTGATGCACAACGGATTCAGCAGGCCGTGGCTGCTGCTGCACGCGCGGCAGCAGTGGATGATGCGGCCTGGTGCGAGCAGGTGGCGCAACGCGTCAGTGCGCAACTGACCGATCGCCAGGAAGTGGATATCCGCGAGATCCAGTGCGCCGTTGAAGAGACGCTGATGGCCGGTCCTTATCCCCAGCTGGCCCGGACCTATATCGAATATCGCCACGATCGCGACGTTGCGCGCGATCGCCAGAGCCAGTTACATCACGCCATTCGCGGGCTGGTCGATCAGACCAACGCCGCCCTGCTGAATGAAAATGCCAATAAAGACAGCAAAGTGATCCCGACCCAGCGCGATCTGCTGGCCGGGATCGTGGCGAAGCACTATGCGCAGCAGCAGATCCTGCCTCGTGACGTGGTGCTGGCCCATGAGCGCGGCGAGATCCACTACCACGATCTCGACTACTCGCCCTTCTTCCCGATGTTTAACTGCATGTTGATCGATCTGAAAGGGATGCTGACCAACGGCTTTAAAATGGGCAATGCTGAGATTGAACCACCTAAGTCGATCGCCACTGCGACCGCCGTGACTGCGCAGATCATCGCCCAGGTCGCCAGCCATATTTATGGCGGCACCACCATCAACCGGATTGATGAGGTGCTGGCACCTTTTGTTGAGCTGAGTTATCAGCGCCATCACGCCATCGCCGTGGAGTGGCAGATCCCGCAGGCGGAGCAGTATGCGCAGCAGCGCACCGAAAAAGAGTGCTACGACGCCTTTCAGTCGCTGGAGTATGAGGTCAATACTCTGCACACCGCCAACGGTCAGACGCCGTTTGTCACCTTTGGCTTCGGGCTGGGCACCGACTGGGCGGCCCGACTGATCCAGCAGTCGATTCTGCGCAACCGGCTGGCCGGCCTGGGCAAGAACCGTAAAACCGCGGTATTCCCGAAACTGGTGTTCAGTATTCGTGAAGGGGTCAACCGTCGCGCCGGCGATGTTAACTACGACATCAAGCAGCTGGCGCTGGAATGCGCCAGTAAGCGTATGTATCCCGACATCCTCAATTACGATCAGGTGGTCCAGGTCACCGGATCGTTTAAGACCCCAATGGGCTGCCGCAGCTTCCTTGGCGTCTATGAAGAGAATGGCGAGCAGATCCACGAAGGCCGCAACAACATCGGCGTAATCAGCCTCAACCTGCCGCGTATTGCGCTGGAGGCGGCGGGTGACGACGCACGCTTCTGGGCCCTGCTGGATGAACGTCTGCTGCTGGCGAAGCGGGCCCTGATGACCCGCGTGGCGCGGCTGGAGAAGACGAAAGCGCGGGTAGCGCCGATCCTCTATATGGAAGGGGCCTGCGGCGTTCGGCTGAATGCCGATGATGAGGTCGGACCGATCTTCCGCAACGGGCGGGCGTCGCTGTCGCTGGGCTATATCGGCCTGCATGAAACCCTGAATGCACTGAGCGGCGGCGAGCGTCATCCCTACGATGACCCGGCCCTGCGCGCCAAAGGCGTGGAGATTATCGCCCATCTGCGCGCCGCCACCGACCGCTGGAAAGAGGAGACCGGCTACGGCTTCAGCCTCTACAGTACCCCGAGTGAAAACCTGTGCGATCGCTTCTGCCGGCTGGATGCGGCGGAGTTTGGCGTGGTGCCCGGCGTCACCGACAAAGGCTACTACACCAACAGCTTCCATCTCGACGTTGAGAAGAAGGTGAATCCATACGACAAAATTGACTTTGAAGCGCCCTATCCGCCGCTGGCGAATGGCGGTTTCATCTGTTACGGCGAGTACCCCAACATTCAGCACAACCTCAAAGCGCTGGAAGATGTCTGGGATTACAGCTATGACCGCGTGCCTTATTACGGCACCAATACCCCGATTGATGAGTGCTACGAGTGCGGTTTCAACGGCGAATTTACCTGCACCAGCCGCGGCTTTACCTGCCCGCAGTGCGGCAATCACGATCCGGCGCGCGTCTCGGTGACCCGGCGAGTCTGTGGCTATCTCGGCAGCCCGGATGCACGACCGTTTAACGCCGGTAAGCAGCAGGAAGTGCAGCGCCGGGTGAAACATCTTGAGGGTCCGCTGGGATGATGCATATCCATCGCTATTACGATGTGGATATCGTTAACGGGCCGGGCACGCGCTGTACCCTGTTTGTCGCCGGCTGCGAGCATCAGTGTCGCGGCTGCTACAACCAGAGCACCTGGCGGCTCGACTCTGGCGTGCCGTTCACCGTGGCGATGGAAGAGCAGCTGCTGGCCGATTTGCAGGATACCCGCATCCCGCGTCAGGGACTGTCGCTGAGCGGCGGCGATCCGCTGCATCCGCATAACGTGCCGCACATTCGCCGGCTGGTGAAACGGGTACGGCAGATGTGCGACGGCAAAGATATCTGGCTCTGGACCGGTTACCGGATGCAGGAGCTCAATGCGGCGCAGCGCGAGGTGCTGGATTATCTCGACGTGCTGATTGATGGCCGCTTCGTTGAAGCAGAAAAAGATCTCACTCTGCCCTGGCGCGGCAGCCGCAATCAGCGCATCTGGCAGTTACGCTGAGTGCCGGGGAATATCACCCGACTCGATAACGGTCACGCTGTCGCCGCCCGGCGTAAAGGCCTGCTGATGCAGGCAGCGCGCCACGTCGCGCGCGGTCACGGAACGCCAGTTGCCTGGCAGCAGCCTGAACAGCGGCGCCATCAGACTCTCTCCGGGGCGCGTCTGCGCCCGATCCCCCAGTAACAACGAAGGCCGCACCAGCGTCAGGCGCGGCCAGCCCTGATGCCGCAGCGCATTCTCCATTTCGCCTTTAACCCGATTGTAGAAAAACGGTGAGTGTCGGTTCGCACCGTGTGCGCTGACCACCAGCATCTGCTTTGCCCCCAGCCGTAAACCGCTCAGGCCGCTGTCGACCACCAACGTGTAATCGACATGGATAAAGGCCTGCTTGCTGCCCGCCTGTTTGCGCGTCGTTCCCAGACAGCAAAACACCGTGTCCAGCGAGGTCTGCAACGGGCCAAGCACGTCGGTGAGATCGGCTTCAACCGGATTGATCACCTTGCGCATCGCGGGCAGCGCCCGTCGGGTCGGCGCAATGATTTCATCCACCCGCGGGTCGTCAATCAGTAAGCGCAGCAGATGCGATCCGACTAATCCGGTGGCACCAGTCAGTAATACGCGATTCATCTCAGATTCATCCTTATTTCACTGCTCACAGGTTAAAAGATAGCTGATCTACACGGCTCGGCTTGCGTTCTGGCGGTGAGCGGCCAGGCTTAACAGGTTATTGAGGAAAGCGCATCCTGCGCTCCACCGTTTAAGGAGGAAAAGATGAGCAAGAAAGTTGCGGTGTTAATTACCGATGAATTTGAAGACTCAGAATTTACCTCACCGGCCGAAAGTTACAAAGGCGCTGGCTTTGAGGTGATCACCATCGAGAAGCAAGCGGGTAACGTCGTCAAAGGTAAACAGGGCGAAGCGGAAGTGACCATCGATCGCGGTATTGATGAGGTCAGCCCAGCCGAGTTTGACGCACTTCTGCTGCCAGGCGGTCATTCGCCCGACGCGCTGCGCGGCGACGATCGCTTTGTCGCCTTTACCAAAGAATTTGTTGCCAGCGGCAAACCGATCTTTGCGATCTGCCACGGCCCACAGCTGCTGATCAGCGCCAATGGCGTGCGCGGCCGCAAGATGACCAGTGTCAAAGCAATTGCTATTGACCTGATCAATGCCGGTGCTGACTTCCACGATAAAGAAGTCGTGGTGGATGACGATAAGCTGGTGACCAGCCGGACGCCAGACGATCTGCCCGCATTTAATCGCGAATCCCTGCGGATCCTCGAAGCGATTTAAGCTGTTGTGCCCTTCTCCGGCCGGAGAGGGGCGCTTATCCTTGCCGCACCCAGGCAATCTTCTTGCCGAAGCCCAACGCGTTATCCGTCATCTTCACCTCATCCAGCTGGATCTCCCACAACGGGGCTGACACTTTGCGTGCAATCGGGAATCGTCGCTGATAGGCGCTGCGTGCCGCGCTTTCCGCTTCGCCCTCTAACTGCACGATCTGGCCGCGATACTGCACCCCTTTAATCAGCAGCACGCTTCTGGGCTGGCCGTTAACCGTGCCAGCTACCTGCGGGTTTTTCATCACCAGCAGCCCGTGGCGGGTATCCGATTCGGTCATGATCCAGAACGCCATGCGTGTTTCATCGAAAACGTAATAGCAGTTGGCGCACCACAGCTCATCATCGGCGGTACAGCAGAGAGAAAGGACGTGCTGCTTTCTGAGATAGCGGACAAGATGGGCATGGTCGGACAAGGTGATCTCCTGGCTGCGTACCGGATAGCGGCAGGCGGCGAAGCGCGCTACACTGCCCGGCACTGTTTTTCTGGAATCGATTGCGATGAGTCAGCACTGGCAACTCTACATCGTCCGCACGGCGAAAGGGAGCCTTTACACCGGTATCACCACCGACGTTCCGCGCCGGGTGGATCAGCATCAGCGTGGGCGCGGTGCCCGCGCGCTGCGCGGCAAAGGCCCGCTGGATCTGGTCTTTCACTGTGAGGCGGGCGATCGTGCCAGCGCCTCCAGACTGGAGTACCGGGTTAAACAACTGACGCGCCAGCAGAAGTTGCGGTTAGTGGCGAGCCAGCCGGTCAGTCTGGAAAGCTGGCTGGGTGAGCCGGTTAAGGCTGACGGTTAAACGGCTCCGCGAAGTCGATGCGCCCTTCGGCATCCTCGAAAGCATTATCCGCCAGCCGATAAACCTGAAAAGCCGCTTCGCTGCCGGGCCAGCGGCTGTGCAGGCCATAGCGTGCCGCAGGCTCAAAGCCGAAACGGTTAAACAGCGCCGGATCGCCCAGCACCACAACCGCGCTATAGCCAAACTCATTCAGCGTATCCAGCCCTTCATAAATCAGCTGCTTAGCGATGCCCTGACCGCGCAGACTTTCGTCCACCGCCAGCGGTGCCAGCGCCACCCAGCCGCGATCTTCGCCCTGCACGCTGACCGGACTGAAAGCCGCATAGCCCAGCACCTGGCCCTCTTCATCAGTCGCAACCACGCCTAAGGTCAGCAGGCCATCCTCACGCAGCGCCTGGGTCAGCTCAGCTTCGGCTGAACGGTCAAAACAGCGTCGGAGTAAGCTGTCGATGCCAGCGGCATCCACGCCAATCTCGGTACGAATCAACATACAGCACCCGCGCGCGCCTGTGCGGCTTTCGCGTCCTGTTTCATTCCGGCTTCGGCGAACGTCGCCATCTGCTGAATCGCCGTGCGTAATGCGGTGGGCATGGCGTCGAGTTCAATTGCATCCATTACGTTCTTCACCTCCAGTCCCAGCTCGGTGTCACCTTCAATCGCCAGACGGCGCTGAAAGAACAGCATGTCAGGATCTGCTTTGCGTGCTGCCACCAGCAATAAGTCGTTGGCATTGCCCCGAAACCAGACATCCGCTTCGGCGTGCTGCAATACCGCCAGTCGGCCATCCTGCATCGTGGTGATCCATCGCAGATTGACATCCGCAATCTCAATGCCGAGCAGGCGTCCTTCCAGAAAGTCTAACTCACCTTCAGCCAAAGCATGACGAAATTGCCAGTTCAGGAGTTGTTGCAAAAGCAACTTCTTAACCGGGAATGGGGTTAGCGCTACAGGTAAGCCTAAGATTTCAGGCGCCTTTTTCACAATTGTGGCATGTAACCGCTCTAACACTCTCTTCACTCCCTTCAGAAAATTTTACGTATATTGCCATATCCTTTTCTGCGCGCCTCCTCTGAGATCAATAAAAACTGCTGAGCGATGATGAAAAAATCATCACCAGCGAGGATCAATTGGAATTTCACTGCCTCAAATCAACGTTTGCCCGCAGGCAGATGCCTAGACTCGACGCCCATCTGCATGTCGAGAGGATTACCGATGGAACTGCTCTGCCCGGCAGGAAATTTACCCGCAGTGCGCACCGCCGTAGAGAATGGCGCTGATGCGGTCTATGTGGGACTGAAAGATGATACCAATGCCCGCCACTTTGCGGGCCTCAACTTCACCGATAAAAAGCTGGCAGAAGCCGCACGCTATCTGCATCAGCATCGCCGCAAACTGCATGTGGCCATCAATACCTTTGCCCATCCGGATGGCATGGGACGCTGGCAGCGGGCGATTGACGTGGCGGCGCAAAACGGCGCAGACGCGCTGATCCTGGCTGATATTGCCACGCTGGAGTATGCCGCGACGCGCTATCCAGAGGTTGAACGCCATCTGTCGGTGCAGGCTTCCGCCACTAACCTTGAGGCCATTCGCTTTTATCACCGTCACTTCAATTTACACCGGGTCGTGCTGCCACGGGTGTTGTCGATTCATCAGGTGAAACAGCTTGCCCGCTCAACGCCGGTGCCGCTGGAGGTGTTCGCTTTCGGCAGCCTGTGCATTATGGCGGAAGGCCGTTGCTATCTCTCATCATGGCTGACCGGTGAATCACCCAACAGCGCCGGCGCCTGCTCGCCCGCGAAGTTTGTGCGCTGGCAGCAGACGCCGCAGGGTATGGAGTCACGGCTGAATGAAGTACTGATTGACCGCTATGCGCCCGACGAAAGCGCAGGCTATCCCACCTTATGTAAAGGGCGCTATCAGGTTAACGATCAGCGCTATCACGTGCTGGAAGAACCCACCAGCCTCAATACGCTGGAACTGCTGCCGGAACTGCTGCGGGCCGGCATCGCCTCGGTGAAAATCGAAGGCCGTCAGCGCAGCCCGGCCTACGTGGCTGACGTGGCGCGCGTCTGGCGTCAGGCGATCGATCGCTGTCAGGCACAGCCGGAGCAGTTTGGGGTCACGCCGGAGTGGATGCAGACGCTGGGCGATCTGTCCGAAGGCACCCAGACCACGCTGGGCGCCTATCACCGTGAATGGCAATAAGGAGTCATGATGCAATATGCCCTGGGGCCGGTGCTCTGGTACTGGCCAACTGACACGCTGGAGCAGTTTTACCAGCAGGCCGCGCGCAGCAGTGCGGATATCATCTACCTTGGCGAAGCGGTATGCAGCAAACGGCGCGCCACCGCCTATGCGGACTGGATGGCACTGGCACGTGAACTGGCGGCCAGTGGTAAACAGGTGGTGCTCAGCACGCTGGCGCTGCTGCAGTCGCCGTCAGAACTGAAAGAGCTACAGCGCTACGTCGAAAATGGCGAGTTTCTGATTGAAGCCAATGATATCGGCACGGTGAACATGGCTGCCGAACGTCATCTGCCGTTTGTCGCCGGGCCGACGCTGAATGTCTATAACGCCGAAACGCTGCAGCTGCTGGTCAAAGAAGGCATGACCCGCTGGTGCATGCCGGTCGAGATGTCGCGTGACTGGCTGTTGCAGTTGCTGCAGCAGTGCGAAGAGCGCGGTATCCGCCAGCAGTTTGAGGTGGAGGTGCTGGGCTATGGTCATCTGCCGCTGGCGCTGTCGGCACGCTGCTTCACCGCGCGTTCAGAGAATCGGGCTAAAGATGCCTGTGAAACCTGCTGCATCAACTATCCCACAGGTCGTCGCGTCTTATCGCAGGAAGGTCAGCAGGTCTTCGTGCTCAACGGCATTCAGACCATGAGTGGCTACTGCTATAACCTCGGCAACGATCTGGTGGGCATGCACAACCGGGTCGATTGCGTACGGCTCTCACCGCAGGATTGCACCACCCTGGCGGAGATCGATCGCTTCCGCGCCAATGAAAATGGTCAGGCACCGCTGATGATGGCCAAAGGCAACGACTGCAACGGCTACTGGCGCAAACTGGCGGGCATGACGCTGGCATCCTGAGTGGAAAGCACATACCGACTATATTCCTGCCGGGGTTAGCAGTTTTAATATAAGGAATGATGCGTAATACTAAAAGGTGCAGATTTTAACGTCTGCGCCTTATAACGGGAGTAGCCATGTCTGAGAAAAAACCTATTCGTTTGTCCGTGCTGGATCTGGCGCCGATTCCCCAGGGGCTGACCGCGCGTGAGGCGTTCCATACCTCGCTGGCGCTGGCGCGTCAGGCTGAAAAGCTGGGATATCAGCGTTACTGGCTGGCTGAACATCACAACATGACGGGCATTGCCAGCGCCGCGACCTCGGTGCTGATAGGTTATCTGGCGGCGAACACCGACACGCTGCAGCTGGGCTCGGGCGGTATTATGCTGCCTAATCATGCGCCGCTGGTGATTGCCGAGCAGTTTGGCACCCTGGCCTCGCTCTATCCCGGCCGTATCGATCTGGGTTTAGGCCGGGCGCCAGGCTCCGACCAGCGCACCATGATGGCCTTACGCCGCCATCTCTCCAGTATGCATGCCGATACCTTCCCGGACGATGTGGCTGAGCTGATTAGCTGGTTCGATGCCGAACCGGGCGATCAGCCGCCGGTGCAACCGGTGCCGGGTCTGGGTCTGAAGATTCCGGTCTGGCTGCTGGGCTCCAGCCTTTACAGCGCTCAGCTGTCAGCCCGAATGGGGCTGCCGTTCGCCTTTGCCTCGCATTTCGCCCCGGACCAGTTGTTCCAGGCGCTGCATGTCTACCGTGAGAATTTCCAGCCTTCGGCGCGCCTCGAAAAACCGTACGCGATGGTCTGCATCAACGTAGTAGCCGCCGACAGCGAGCGCGATGCGCGCTTCCTGTTTACCTCGCAGCAGCAGCAGTTTATTAATCTGCGCCGCGGTAAGCCAGGCCCGTTACCGGCACCGGTAGAGAACATGGATAATCTCTGGTCACCTTCTGAGCAGTATGGCGTACAGCAGGCGCTCAGCATGTCACTGGTCGGTGACACCGATAAAGTGCGTCACGGACTGGCCTCGCTGATGCGCGAAACCCAGGCTGACGAGATCATGGTCAACGGCCAGATTTTTGATACTGAAGCGCGTCTGCGTTCATTCGCCATTGCGATGGAGGCGGCCCGCAGTCTGTAATCCGGTTTGCGGCGGACGCAACGCCTCTGCGCCCGCCGCCAGCTGCCGACTGTCACGCGCCGGTGAGCAGCCATAAAACCGGCTGTATTCCCGGCTGAACTGCGATGCACTCTGATACCCCACCCGATAGCCCGCCGTACCGGCATCCAGCTTCTCCACCCGCATCAGCCGTCTTGCCTCATTCAGCCGCAGCTGTTTCTGATACTGCATCGGCGTCATGGCGGTGACCGCCTTGAAGTGATGATGCAGCGACGAGACGCTCATCCCCACGCTGCTGGCGAGTTGATCGATCTTCAGCGGCTGATGAAAGTTTTCCCGTAGCCAGCGCGCTGCCTGCGCCACACGGTTGCCGGGTCGCTCAGCCAGCGCCATATTCAGGATGCGCGGCCCTTCCGGTCCGGTCAGTAACCGGTAAAAGATCTCCTGCTCAATCAATGGTGCCAGTGCGGCGATATCCTGCGGCTGGTCCAGTAAACGCACCAGCCGAATCACCGCATCGACCAGCAGCGGCGACATCTTATGTACCGTAATGCCACGTTCGCTGCCCGCCTGCGCCAGCGGCAGCGTAGGCGGAAACTGTTCGAGATAGCGCATCAGCCGCGATTCATTGATGGCAATACCAATGCCGAGATTAGGCTTTTCCGGCGTGGCAACGGTCACGCAGGAGCGCACCGGCATATCCAGTGTCACCAGCAAGAGATCGCCCGGTCCGTAATGCAGCACCTCATCGCCGATATGCAGCGCCTTGCCGCCCTGCGCCACCAGCGCGAAGCTGGCCCATTGGGCAATGTGCATCGGTTCGCTGGGCGCAGAGCTTCGGCCAAAAAACAGGCAATCAATGGCGCTGTTGTGCCGCCCGTCAGTGGGTGCGTGGCGGTCAATCAACTGCGCCAGCGCCTGCCATCTATCATTTTCTGTCATCAATCTTCCCGCTTCTGCCAGCCGCTACATCAGGCTATCGATATTACCTGAAGTTATTTCCAACGCCCGCCTCGCGCCATCACTTTTGCAGGATTGTGCAAAAAGCTTGCAGGATTGCGCTACCCACATCCGGGGGTCAGCGCGCATAGTCTGGCTACGCGATCATTACGGCAGAGAACAAAATTATGAAAGCACTGGAAAACAGCGTCGCGCTGGTGACGGGTGCGTCAAAAGGGATTGGCGCGGCGATCGCCATCGCTTTTGCCGCCGCTGGCGCGCGCGTGATAGTGAACTATCGACAGGACGAGCCAGGTGCCGCCGATGTGGTGAGTGATATCCGCTCACTGGGCAGCGAAGCCGTGGCGGTTCAGGCGGATGTCTCACAGCCGCGGGATGTGGAGCGGCTGTTTGCCTCCACCGTGGCGCAGTTCGGCGCACCCGATATTGTGGTTAACAATGCCGGCAGTTTTCATCACGGTGATTTTGCCGCCCTGACGCTGGAGGCGATGCGCCAGCAGCTCGACGTCAATCTGCTCGGCACTCTGCTGGTGTGTCAGCAGGCGATTCACCACTTTCCGCCGCACGGCGGCAGCATTATCAATCTCAGCGCCCTGAACAGCAAAAACAGTACGCCGGGCTCGGTGCTGTGGGCCGCCACCAAAGGGGCTATCGATACCCTGACTCAAGGTCTGGCGCGTGAACTGGGTCCGAAAAATATCCGGGTCAACGCATTAGCGCCGGGCATGATTCTGACCGAAGGTTTGCTGGCAGCGAAGAAATTCAGCCCGCAGCTAAAGGCGCAAATGCTGGCGGCGACGCCGCTGGGACGTTTTGGTCTGCCGGAGGATGTTGCGCAGGTAGCGCTGTTTCTGGCGTCTGAGGAGTCTGCTTATGTCAGCGGCGAGCGCGTGATGATCAGCGGCGGCGCCTGACAGAGACAAAAAAAGGGAAGCCCGAAGGCTTCCCTTTTTATCACGACTTAGCGTCTGTTATGCGTCACGACGACGTGGTGCTGCGGCACCGCCATCTTCACGACGTGGACCACGACCGCCTTCACGGTTGAAGCTGCGTCCGCCTTCACGACCACCTTCACGGCGTTCAGAAGAGAAGCGACGACCACCTTCACGGTTTGCGCCCGCGCCTGCACCTGCAGGACCACGACGCTCACCACCACCGGCTGGACGACGATCGCCACGGCCTTCGTTCGGCTGTGCATCACCCAGTAACTGCATATTCATCGGCTTGTTCAGAATACGGGTACGGGTGAAGTGCTGCAGCACATCGCCTGGCATGCCTTTCGGCAGCTCGATGGTTGAGTGGGTGCCGAACAGCTTGATGTTACCGATGTAACGGCTGCTGATGTCGCCTTCATTAGCGATAGCGCCAACGATGTGACGAACTTCAACACCATCATCGCGACCCACTTCAATGCGGTAGAGCTGCATTTCGCCAACGTCACGACGTTCGCGACGTGGACGGTCGCCATCACGGCTTTCACGTGGACCACGTGAGTCACGCGCTTCACGGCTGTCACGACGGCCATCACGCTCGTCACGATCGCGGTATTCGCGGCGTGCCGGACGCGGTGCTTCTGGTGGCAGAATCAGAGGACGTTCGCCCTGTGCCATCTTCAGCAGTGCAGCTGCCAGCGTTTCCAGATCCATCTCTTCTTCTGGCTGCATTTTAGCCAGCAGCGCACGGTACTGATCCAGATCGCTGCTTTCCAGCTGCTGCTGAACTTTAGCGGCAAACTTGGCCAGACGACGCTCACCCAGCAGTTCTGCGTTTGGCAGCTCAACTTCAGGGATAGTCAGCTTCATGGTACGTTCGATGTTACGCAGCAGACGACGCTCGCGGTTCTCAACGAACAGCAGGGCGCGACCCGCACGGCCCGCACGACCGGTACGGCCGATACGGTGAACGTAAGATTCTGCATCCATCGGGATGTCGTAGTTAACGACCAGGCTGATACGCTCAACGTCCAGGCCACGGGCCGCAACGTCAGTCGCAATCAGGATGTCGAGACGACCATCTTTCAGGCGCTCCAGCGTCTGCTCACGCAGTGCCTGGTTCATGTCACCGTTCAGCGCGGCGCTGTTATAGCCACTGCGCTCCAGCGCTTCAGCCACTTCCATCGTTGCGTTTTTAGTCCGCACGAAGATGATGGCAGCATCAAAGTCTTCCGCTTCAAGGAAGCGAACCAGCGCATCTGTTTTACGACCGTAAGCGGTCCAGTAGCTCTGGCTGATATCAGGACGCGTCGTCATGCTTGACTGAATGCGCACTTCCTGAGGATCTTTCATGAAACGTTTAGTAATGCGGCGAATCGCTTCCGGCATGGTAGCCGAGAACAGCGCCGTCTGATGATCGGCTGGGATCTGCGCCATGATGGTTTCAACGTCTTCGATGAAGCCCATACGCAGCATTTCATCCGCTTCGTCCAGCACCAGGCCGCGCAGGTTAGAGAGATCTAACGTGCCGCGTTTCAGGTGGTCAAGCAGACGACCAGGCGTACCCACGACAACCTGAGGTCCCTGGCGCAGTGCGCGCAGCTGGACGTCATAACGCTGGCCGCCGTACAGGGCAACCACGTTCAGGCCACGCATATGTTTAGAGAATTCGGTAACTGCTTCAGCAACCTGTACCGCCAGTTCGCGGGTCGGTGCCAGCACCAGGATTTGTGGCGCTTTAACAGTAGGATCAATGTTGTGTAACAGCGGCAGCGAGAAGGCCGCAGTTTTACCACTCCCGGTCTGCGCCATGCCTAACACGTCACGGCCCGCCAGCAGGTGAGGAATACACTCAGCCTGGATTGGGGATGGCTTAACGTAGCCCATGCCATTCAGTGATTCAAGGATGTCGGCGTTCAGGCCAAGGTCAGCAAAAGTGGTTTGAATATCAGTCATGTAGTACACGTGCCTCTTAGATTGCGGCGGCCAGTCTACATAACTCGTCGTGAAAACTTTCAGTCATTTTCATCAAAAAGTGTGAACCGGCTCAAATTAGAAGTTTTGACGAACAGAAAAGCCCTCATCCCTGAAGATGATGACTTGACAGGTTTTACAGGCAATTAAAGTTCGTCAGCTATTGCTGGTCAGATTCTGATAAATCGTCTTGTGCCTGGCCGAGTTGCGCCAGTTCCAACAATGCGTATCGGTGTTCAACAAAGTTATTGACGTTGTTGGCCACCGCCAGTTTGAACAACGCTTTCGCGTCGTCCTTCTCCCCCAGACTTAGGTAGTACTTACCTAAATAGAAGTTGGTTTCACTGAGATGTTCAGCGAGCGAGGTGTTATCCGTTGCGTCCGCCTTGAGACTTTCCATCAACGTTTTCTCGTTGATATCTCCAAGGTAGAACTCGACAATATTCCATCCCCATTGATCTCTGACCGCTTTGTCGTGACGCTGTTGAAGCGCGACTTTTGCCTTGTCGACATCCATCTCACGTTCAACGAGATAGAGCCACAGACTGCGGAAAGGATCGTTAGGATCGTCTTGATAAAACGCCAGCAGATCATCTTGCGCTAACTTGTATCGACCGCCGTAATAGAGGGCGATACCACGGTTTAAATGCGCATAGTTGTAAGTTGGATCAAGCTCAAGTA
>Ga0302349_1000668_pt1 | contig 36763 bp, 36 predicted proteins | sample PhyAR1_FD_202176 | JGI IMG/M metagenome (GOLD analysis project Ga0302349, IMG submission 202176) | Leaf surface microbial communities from alfalfa plants in UC Gill Tract Community Farm, Albany, California, United States - DLSL A.R1... | ecosystem: Host-associated > Plants > Phyllosphere >...
CTGGCACCTGTTCTTTATCACCCCACATCGTGCTGCGCGAACTGGAGCTGGAGTTTGAACTGGTCAAAGTAGACAACAAAAGCAAGCTCACCGCTGACGGACGTGACTTCCGGCGCATTAACCCAAAAGGTTATGTCGCTGCACTTGAACTGGATGATGGGCAGATACTCACTGAAGGTCCGGCTATTGTGCAGTATCTCGCTGATCTAAAGCCGGAAAAGGATCTGGCTCCGCGAGCGGACAGTTGGGCCCGGGTGCGCCTGCAGGAATGGCTTAACTTTATTACCAGTGAGATACACGCTGGCTCGGCCCCCCTGTTCAACCCTGCGTTGCCCGAAGACGTCAAAGCAATTTTTCGTGAGAAGTTATTCCGGCAGTTCGATTACCTGGAGGTGACGCTCAGTGAAAAAAGTTATCTGACCGGGGCGTGCTTCAGCGTGGCGGATGCCTACCTTTTCACTGTGCTGGGCTGGTGTCAGTTTTTCGCCATCGAACTGAATCGCTGGCCTGCGTTGTCGGCATATATGGCAATGATCAGTGCCCGTCCCGCTGTGCAGGCTGCATTAATGGCTGAAGCATCTTAATAATGAGCAAGTTTTCGCTTAGCGATTGCATGGACAAAAGAACGGGTCAATGATCAGCCCGCGAGGAGATCAAGCCAGACAACTATCTCTGGACCGGGCAAGTTTCGGAACAGCAATTTTCCCCTTGCATACCACGCCCCTGTCAGTATCTAATATACGAAACATATACGATTCATATAAGGCTGATATGGGCATCGTTAAAATTTCCGATCTGATGCATGAGAATCTGCGGATCGCCAGCCAGGCGATGAGTCGATCGATCAATGCACAGGCAGAGCACTGGCTAAAGCTGGGGATGCTGGCTGAGTTCTATCCGCAACTGACCCAGCATCAACTGGCGCAGATGCTGGTTCGACTGGAACTGGAAGGCAGTGCAGATATCCGACATTTATTTCATCAAGAAAGGCTCACTTCACAAGGAGATGTGTCATGAACAGCGTTAAAATTCATACAGCGGCTGAAATTGAGAAGGCGCGAGCGGCCGGCCATGCCGCAGCCCAGGTGCTGGCAATGATTACCCCGCACGTACGGCCCGGGATCACCACTGAAGAGCTTGATGATATCTGCCACGACTATATTGTGAATGAGCTGAAAGTGGTTCCGGCTAACATCGGTTACCACGGTTATACCCGCACCACCTGTACCTCGGTGAACCATGTGGTTTGTCACGGTATTCCTGCCAGCAAGAAGCTGAAGGATGGCGATATTGTGAATATTGATGTGGCGATCATCAAAGACGGCTGGTACGGCGATACCAGCCGGATGTATTTCGTCGGTACGCCGTCAGTACGCGCTAAGCGCCTGGTGGATATCACCTATCAGTCGATGGTGGCCGGCATTAAAACGGTCCGTCCTGGCGCGACGCTGGGCGACATTGGTGCGGCCATTCAGCGTGTGGCGGAATCGGCAGGTTTTTCGGTGGTGCGCGAATATTGTGGTCACGGTGTGGGCGAAATCTACCATACCGATCCGCAGGTGCTGCATTACGGTACGCCAGGTGAAGGTATGCCGCTTAAAGCCGGTATGATATTCACCATCGAGCCGATGATTAATGCCGGCAAAGCGGGCACCAGCGTACTGTCTGATGGTTGGACGGTGGTGACGAAAGATCGATCTCTTTCAGCGCAATGGGAACATACCGTGGCGGTCACTGAAGAGGGATTTGATTTGTTAACGCCGTGGCCGGAAGGCACCGGCGAATATGCGCCCATCTGAGCCTGAAGCCTGAGGTGACCTCAGGCTTACCCTTTTTACGCGCAATGAGGATTATCTGCGGCCTTTTACCACTGAAGCTGCCCAGTTGAAATCACTCACTTCGCTGGCCGCCAGTGATGACGGTTTCTTTCTGCGCACGGGCTTTTTCTTATCCTTCTCTGCCTGCGCTTTCTCTTTTTCCAGCTTGCTCGACATAATCAGCTGTCGGGCTTCTGTATTGAATTCTTTCTCTTTTTTGCTATCCGGCTCTTTACCGGTCCGTTGGCGATATTTCTGCACCAGCCCATTGAACGTTTCCTCTACAGCCAGTCGTTCATCAGCGTTGAACTGATCAATCGAGATCATCTTTTTGTCGTTCATAGCATCGTGTCCAGTGGTGAATTCACCGGCCAAGTGTACCGCATCTGAAGTGGGTACAGGTGGCTGAATCGCATTTATCCGCTAACACGCGCCTTCAGCAGCAGTCAGGTGCAAAAATGCGGACTTTGTCCCTGTTGAAATTAAGGATATCTCTTAATATAAAACTCATCTTTATCAGGTTTAATAGCAGTGACCACGTATTGCCGGGGAGCTGAAGCTATGGCAAAAGAGAACGATCGACTGTCGCAGGCGCTGTTGCGACGACATGGCATTGGCGTCAAACAGAAGCGCATTCATTTTCGCGGCAAAGATTTGCTGTTTCAGCTGCACAACGCCCATTACGAGGTGTTCAACGGCAGCCAGTGCATCGCAACACTTGATACTAACAACATCAATGATGCGATTAAGCAGTTCAAATTACGTAGTTCGCAGGCGGAGTAGCGCTAGCGGGTGATTTACAGGGCGATCTGCCGACTGCGACCGGGTTCACGTCAGCGTTCTACACCACGTAAATGCCCCTATCGCTATGCGGCCGATGGGATGTCGTCGAATGCGCGGTTTAAGAAGTTTCTGTTCTTTCAGTCGAGGCTGATTAGAATAACCGGACATCCTTTCAGACACAGGTATCCGATGAAAATCACTATCCACAAAGAAGATGAGCAGTTCATGAGCAACTTCTTTGCTGCGCCCTGCCACGCTGTAGAAACAGACTCGCCGCAGGCTGCGCAAATTCAACAGTCGCTGCAACTGGCCGTTCAACAAAAAAACATCGAAGCCGAGGGTGACTGGAAGCGTACGCTGACTTTTCTGCTGCTGTTTATTTTTCTTTATGCGGCGCTGGGTGCCTCGTTAACGCTGGATCTCAGCAGCAGCACCGGCAGTCATAAAAGCATTACCTATGCGCTGGAAGCGATTCCGGTGCTGATCGCCTTTTCCGGCTTCTTCATTTCGATCCTGTTTGTATTTCTGACCCGCGCCAGCGCGCGCAAACAACGTAACTGGGAAAATACCATACGGGTGCTGGAGAAATATTCCATCGGCAACCTGTTTAAGGTGACCCATACTCAGGGCGCCGGCACCAGCAACTACTCGGTCGCTAACCTGACAATCTCCCTGGCGCTGTTTATTTGTCTGACCTGGCTGGTGATTTATAACTATCTCACCTTTACCACCAGTGGCGTGTTTGGCAGTGTGATCTCATTATTTATCAGCACTATGGTTTATGTGATTCTGGACATTCAGCTGCTCAAACCGTTCAGCCATGTCGCAGAACATGATGAAGCTGATAACGAGGATGCGGAGAAGAATCAGGCGATAAAAGAGCATAAATCCGACGAGTAACTTTCCCTGATGCAGCCTCACTACAGGCTATCCGGCACCTTAGTCGGGTAGCTTTTTTTTTTGCCTGGCGGCGGGTGATTAGAGCACAAGGGTTATATTGGATTCTGTCAGAAAGAAGATTGCACTGAAGTCAGATGAGTTGTTATCTAATCGAGTAAAAAGTATGTTGTAACTATATTAGCTGTGCATTCATCACCTCTTACCGTCTTTCTTTCCGCGAGTCTCACCTGTGATCAACTGCGCGAGCCCAATATCCGATTGTTCACGGCCTGCCCTACCGCAGGCCGTGAAACCTTTACCAGCCGGTTTTCTGCATATCAATCACAAAGCGGTATTTCACATCGCTGGTCAGCATCCGCGCGAAAGCTGTTTCAATCTCTTCGCCCGTGATCATTTCAACATCGGCTGTAATGTTGTGCTGACCGCAGAAATCGAGCATCTGCTGCGTCTCTTTTATACTGCCGATTGAGGTGCCGCTGATGCTGAGACGGCGAAACACCATTGGCGTTACGTTCGGTGATGGATGCGGTTGATCGGGAATACCGACCAGTACCAGCTGGCCGTTGGTCTTTAACGTCGCAAGGTAAGGATCAAGGTCATGAGGTGCTGCCACACAATCCAGAATAATATCGAGTGAAGTCTGACACGCCGCCATTTGTCCGGCATCGCGTGAAACCACTACCCGATGTGCACCGAGCCGCCGCGCATCGGCGCCTTTTTCTGGCGATGTGGTAAACAGCGTGACTTCGGCACCCAGCGCACTGGCCAGCTTAACCGCCATGTGCCCCAACCCACCCAGACCGACTACGCCAACTTTGTCGCCGGCTTTAACATTGAAATGGTGCAGCGGAGACCAGACGGTCACGCCCGCGCAGAGTAACGGCGCTACGGCATTCAGTGGCAGGTTATCCGGGATCGAGACCACAAAATTCTGGTCAGCAATCACCTGATCCGCATAGCCGCCATAGGTGTTGCCACCGGTATATTTATCAGTGCCGTTATAGGTCGGCGTGAAGCCGGTTTCGCAATATTGCTCTTCCTGCTGATGACAAAAATGACACTCACCGCAGGCGTCCACCATGACCCCGACACCGACAGTCTGACCCACTGCATAACGTGTGACGTTGTCACCTACTGCCGCCACCCGGCCAACTATTTCATGACCCGGAACTAAAGGATAACGGCTGACGCCCCATTCATTGCGCGCCATGTGCAGGTCTGAGTGACAGACGCCACAGTAAAGCACATTAATTCTGACGTCATCCGGCTGCAGATCGCGTAGCTCAACCTGCCCCGTGTGTAATGGTTGAGTTGCCTGTGATGCAACCAGCGCATGAATTTTCATCTGTCGCCTCTTTGTAATGGTTGGGAACGAAAGCGGCACACTATAGACATCAGGTATTCATTTTGGTAGTAGTTACCATTTGGTTACCATCAAAGGAACAACGTTTTATGCCGGTATGGGTTGAAGGAAAGCTCTGCTTCTATGCAGATTCACCGCCGCGGCGGCTGCTGGAATTGTTTGCCGTCAAATGGAGCACCATGGTGCTCCATGCGCTGTATCACTGGCCGGACAACCGCGCGCGTACCGGTGAGCTGGAGCGGAGTTTGCAGGGCATTTCAAAGAAGATGCTGATTCAGACGCTACGGGAACTGGAGCAGCGCGGGCTGGTTGCGCGTGAAGTGCATCAGGTGGTACCACCCAAAGTGGAATACAGCCTGACCGCACTGGGCCAGCGCTTTGCCGAACCGATTGAACAGATGTATCAGTGGGGTCTGGAGAATCAGGCGGCGCTGGATGAGATGGAACGCCATGCGCGTAATAAGCAGGATGTTACGGGGTGACGATCGCTTCGTCACCCGTGGCGATAATGTCGCTTTTCAGCAATGCCGGCGAAACTCAGTCGAACGGAAATTCGCGAGCCAGCAGCCGGGAGATGACATTCAGCGCGCCTTCATCATTGTTGCTCTGCGTCTGGTAGCGCGCTACAGCTGCCACAGCGTCAACCGCATTGGCCATTGAAAAACTGAAGCAGGCCTGTCGCAGCATCTCTATATCATTGGCGCTGTCGCCAATCGCCAGCACTTCACAGTCGCTGATGCCCCATTTTTCCTGCAGCAGTGCGATGCCGTGCGCCTTGTGGCAACCAGGAATGATCAGGTCGATGAAGCCAAAGCCACTGGAGACCGGATGCATGATGTTCTCCAGCTCGCCCAGCTTGTCGTGCAGTCGTTGCAGTAAGGCGTCCACGCCTTCATGCGCCAGGTTAAGCGAAAATTTGAAAATGGTGTCATCGATATCATACAAATCGTCACGCTTTTCCAGCCGGTGGTAATGATTCGCCAGCATCGCCAGCACCTCATCAGACGCGGAGGAGTGCACATAAGCGCCGTTACGTCCGCACACCACCACCGCGATATCGGGCTCATGCGCCAGAATATCGAGGATCTGATGGACTTTCTCTTTGGCTAACTCGCCGCAAAAAATTTCTTCATTGCAGTCCGAAACCCACGCACCGTTTTCCGCTACAAAGGCAATCTCATCTTTTATGTCAGGGAAATAGCGCTGTAGCTGATAATACTGATTTCCACTCGCGACCACGAAACGGATGCCCTTCTGCTTCAGCAGCGCATACTGACGTGCGAACCGCTGGACGTTGTACTGTTTGTTGTCATCCAGAAAGGTGCCATCCATATCCACCGCAATCATCTTAACCGCCATCTCGCCTGCCCCTTTACCTGCGCCGTCATTTCCTTTCGGCTGATTGATTTGATTCATAAAGCTTACTCGCTGTGTGGATTATTGAGAATGCTAATAGTGAGTTTGTTAACGGCTTTCAGAGCGTTCCGGTAGGGAACTTGTGTTACAGCGCACGTTTTTTATGGTTACAACGATGTTAATCTCAGTCGTAATTTACGAATGAAGGTTAATTAATTTTCATCCGTAACTCAACCCTGACACGTTAAGGAGCATGAGATGACAACGAATTTCCGGGCTACACCGCTTCCTGCCGACGTTAAAGCGGCAATCCGACAGATGAAACAGCAGTTACGCAGCCAGATTGGTGATGTCGAGGCGTTGTTCCGCCAGGTGTGCGAAAGAATCGAAGCGGCCATTGGCGAGGCAAAAGCGGAGGAACAGCGAACAGGTAGCGCCTGGCCCGTTGTACCGATGCAGGCCATCGCCGAAGGACGGGTTTCAGATGAAACCCGGGCGCTGATAAAACGCCGCGGCTGCGTAGTCATCAAACAACATTTTTCCCGCGATCAGGCACTGGCGTGGGATAAGTCGATGCTCGACTACCTGGAACTGAATCACTTTGATCAGCAGTATCGTGGTCCCGGCGATAATTTCTTTGGCAGTCTTGAGGCGTCACGGCCGGAAATTTATCCGATTTACTGGTCACAGGCGCAGATGCAGGCGCGTCAAAGTGATGCCATGACGCAGGCACAATCCTTTCTTAATCGCCTGTGGACCTTCGACTCACAGGGAAAACAGTGGTTCGATCCCGATGTCAGCGTGATCTATCCCGATCGAATCCGTCGTCGACTGCCAGGTACCACCTCAAAAGGATTAGGTGCGCATACCGACTCCGGCGCGCTTGAACGCTGGCTGCTGCCCGCTTATCAGCAGGTGTTTGGCAAACTTTTTAGCGGTGATTTCGACGCCTACGATCCGTGGGATGCCGCGCATCGCACCGAAGTGGATGAATATGATGTGCCCGACACCACCAAATGCTCGGTATTCCGCACCTTTCAGGGCTGGACCGCCCTGTCAGATATGATTCCAGGCCAGGGCTTGTTGCATGTGGTGCCGGTACCGGAAGCGATGGCCTATGTTCTGCTGCGTCCACTGTTAGCCGATGTGCCGGACGACGAGCTGTGCGGCGTAGAACCGGGTCGGGTATTACCGATTAATGAGAAATGGCATCCTCATCTGATTGCCGGACTCAGTTCCATCCCGGCTTTAGAAGCGGGCGATTCCGTCTGGTGGCATTGCGATGTGATTCATGCGGTGGCACCGGTAGAGAATCAGCAGGGCTGGGGCAACGTGATGTACATTCCGGCCGCGCCGATGTGCGATAAGAATCGCGCTTATGCCCGCCGGGTAGCCCAGGCGCTGGAACAGGGTCGTTCGCCCGCTGATTTCCCGCCTGAAGATTATGAAACAAACTGGCAGCAGCGTTTTACGCTGGCCGATCTGAATCAGAATGGTCGCCGGGCGCTGGATTTAGCCTGATTTATCACCGCGCCGGGGTCCGGCGCGGTCTTTTCCCTGTTAAACTGCAGCAACTGTTTTTTCTGCGAAACTGGCTTATGAATCCGCGACATCATCAGATTATTCAACTGGTTAATACCCGGGGTACCATTGCGGTCAGCGAGCTGGCACAGCTGACGGGTGTCTCTGAAGTAACGGTGCGTCAGGATCTTACTCTGCTGGAGCGCGATCGCTTACTGCGACGGGTCCATGGCTCAGCACTGGCGCTCGACAGTGACAATGTGGGCACCCGCATGAATACCCGTTATCCGGTCAAACAGGCGCTGGCTAATCATGCCGCCAGCCTGGTGGCAGCCGGTGAGTCGGTGTTTATTGAAGGCGGCAGCACCAATGCCTTACTGGCGCGCGCGCTGGCGGATCGCAGCGACATTACGCTGATTACCGTCAGTCATTACATCGCCCAGTTACTGCGTGAGGCCGCCTGTGAGGTGATTGTGCTGGGAGGCCTGCTGCAAAAAAGCAGTGAATCGATGGTCGGCCCGCTGACCCGTTACTGCATTCAGCAGATCCACTTTCATAAAGCGTTTGTCGGAATTGATGGCTGGCATCCGGAGAGCGGCTTCACCGGCCGCAATATGCTGCGCTGCGATGTGGTGGATGCGGTGCTGGCGAAGGGCGTTGATAGCTATGCGCTGACTGACAGCTCGAAGTTTGGGCAGATTCAACCCTATCCGCTGTCGCCAGGCTATCAGGTCCGGCATCTGATCACTGATGATCAACTCGATGCCCTGACCCTTCAACAACTGAAGGAACGAGACATTGATGTGATTCAGGTCAGTCCCGACTAAGCACGGCGACCGGGCCCGTCAGAGAGTGAATCACGCAGTATCAGGCTGCCGCTGAACGGAGGCCTGGGCCGCCATTCCCCGCCATCCAGCATGTTCACCAGCCGGCCAATGGTTTCGTTAATCATTTCGGTGACCGGCAGTTTTACGCTCGACAGCGAGGGTGTGATATAGGGTGCCAGCGGAATATCGTCAAAGCCCATGACTGAGACCTGTTGCGGTACCGCAATGCCGCATTCAGTCAGCCGCTTGATAGCCCCAATTGCCATCTCATCGTTGCTGGCGACTATCGCGCTGAACGCCACGCCGCGCGCCAGCAGGTGATCCACCGCAACCATGCCGCTCTGTGCGGTCCACTTCCCTGTCACAATCCGCTGCGGCTCAGCCGGAATATCTGCCGCCTTCAGCGCAGCCTGATAACCGGACAGCCGTTCCATGCCGGTCGGAGAATCCAGCGAACCGGTAATAAACGCAATATCCCGATGACCGTGAGTGACCAGATGCGTCACCGCGCTGGCGCTGGTCGCGTGCTGATCGACATAAATGCAGTAGCTGTCATTGACGCGCAGGCGGCGATTGATCACCAGAATCGGCTGGCGGTGCTGGGAAATTATGGCATCCAGCGCATCGATAGAGAGAAAACGCGGATAAATAATAATGCCGTCACAGCGCAGATCGAGCAGGAACTGGATCGCTTCCCGCTCCTGCTCAGCGGTATGTTTACCATCGGCCAGAATAAGCTGACGGCCCTGCTGTTCCATCATCCGCGCCGAATGCGCCATCAGTTCAGCAAAGTAACTGCCGCTATACAGCGTATTGGTGATCACCAGCCCAATGGTCTGGCTGGACTGGGTCGCCAGATTACGCGCCAGCAGATTAGGCCGGTAGTCGGTTTCAGCAATCGCCTGTAGCACCCGTTCGCGCTTCTCCTGACCGACATAGCCATTACCGGACAGTACCCGTGACACGGTGGCTTTCGACACACCCGCCCGAGCTGCTACATCCTGAATCGTTGCCATTTAACCTGCTCCTTTACTGCGCATGATTGCAGTCTACCTAAGCCTCTCATTGTTGGAAATATTTTCGCTGGCGTAACCGCGCCCGACTCACGATTTCGTGGTGAGCTACATCACAAAATTTAAAAGTGGTGATTTTTAGCACTTGTCGCCGTCAGTAAAGATCTTCATGATTTTGTGAAACCGGTTTCCTATTCGCCGCTGACACAGGGCAAAAAAACATAACACTGACCGATTACCCTACAGAGAAGATCCCCCATGCCCAGAAACTATGACGAGGTTTCACGCGCGATTGTCGACGCGTTAGGTGGCCTCACCAATATCGAAGCGCTTACGCATTGCATGACCCGCCTGCGCTTTGTGGTCAAAGATCAGACCCAGGTCGATTTCGTCCGGCTGAAGGCCATCGATGGCGTAATGGGCGTGGTACATAACGACACCCAATGCCAGGTGATCATTGGCAATAATGTTTCGCAGGCGTATCAGGCGGTGATGCAGCTCGGCTCGCCCTCCGCGTCCTCGTCGGCATCGGTTAAGCGTAAGCTGACGTTGAAAGGGATCGGTGCCGGCATTCTGGATGCGCTGGTCGGGACCATGTCACCGCTGATTCCCGCCATCATTGGTGGGTCGATGGTTAAGCTGCTGGCGATGATCCTCGATATGGCGGGCATGTTTGAAAAAGGCTCATCAACGCTGGTGATACTCAACGTCATTGGCGATGGCGCCTTCTTCTTCCTGCCAGTGATGGTAGCGGCCTCGGCCGCGCTGAAATTTAAAACCAACATGTCGCTGGCGATAGCCATTGCCGGCGTGCTGGTGCATCCCAACTTCATTGACCTGATGGCGAAAGCGGCTCAGGGCCAGCCGGTGGAGTTTGCCTTTATTCCGGTGACCGCCGTGAAATATACCTATACGGTGATCCCGGCACTGGTGATGACCTGGATTCTGTCGCACATTGAGCGCGGCGTGGATCGCATTACCCCAGCCGTGACCAAAAACTTCCTCAAGCCAATGCTGATTGTGCTGATTGCCGCCCCAATCGCGATTGTGCTGATTGGGCCGATTGGCATCTGGATCGGTAGCGGCATCTCAGCGCTGGTCTATACCGTTCACGGTTATCTCGGCTGGCTGTCGGTCGCCATCATGGGTGCTATCTGGCCGTTGCTGGTGATGACCGGGATGCACCGGGTTTTTACCCCAACCATCATTCAGACCATTGCAGAAACCGGTAAAGAGGGCATGGTGATGCCGTCAGAAATTGGTGCCAATCTTTCGCTGGGCGGTTCGTCGCTGGCGGTGGCATTCCGGACTAAAAATCGCGAACTGCGCCAGACCGCGCTGGCCGCAGCGGCATCAGCGATCATTGCCGGCATTTCGGAACCGGCACTGTATGGCGTAGCGGTGCGGCTAAAACGTCCGCTGATCGCCTGCTTAATCAGCGGCTTTATCTGTGGTGCGGTGGCCGGGATTGGCGGACTGGCCAGTCATTCAATGGCCTCGCCTGGCCTGTTTACCAGCGTACAATTTTTCGATCCCGCCAACCCTATGTCTATGGTCTGGGTTGCCGCCGTGATGGTGCTGTCGGTGGTACTGTCCTTTGTGCTGACGCTGATTTTAGGTTTCGAGGACATCCCTGAAACCGAACCGTCGCCCGCGCCAGCAGCAACGCCTGCATCCGAGCGCACCAACGCGATTAACGCTAACTAATGGGCCATGCTGACCCGAAACCAGAGGATGTCATGTCTGAATCAAGATTCCCGCAAGGATTTTTATGGGGCGGTGCGTTAGCCGCCAACCAGGCTGAGGGTGGCTATCGTGAAGGCGGAAAGGGCTTAACCACCGTTGATATGATCCCCCACGGCCCGCATCGGATGCCGGTGAAACTCGGGCTGGAGCGGCGTTTCACCCTGCGCGAGGATGAGTTTTACCCCAGCCATGACGCCATTGATTTCTATCATCGCTATGCGGAAGACATCGCGCTGATGGCGGAAATGGGATTCAGCGTATTTCGCACCTCCATCGCCTGGAGCCGGCTCTATCCGAATGGTGATGAACTGACGCCGAATCCGGAGGGGATTGCCTTCTACCGCGCGGTGTTTGAAGAGTGCCGGAAATACAATATCGAACCGCTGGTCACCCTGTGCCACTTTGACGTACCGATGCATCTGGTGACCGAATATGGCTCGTGGCGGAATCGCAAAATGATCGACTTTTTTGCCCGCTATGCCCGCAGCTGTTTCGAGGCCTTTGACGGTCTGGTGAAATACTGGCTGACCTTTAATGAGATCAATATCTTGCTGCACAGCCCGTTCTCCGGGGCCGGACTGGTATTTGAGGCGGATGAAAATCACGACCAGGTGAAGTACCAGGCCGCCCATCATGAACTGGTGGCCAGCGCGCTGGTGACCCGAATCGCCCATGAGACTAACCCGGCGAATCAGGTGGGCTGTATGCTGGCGGGCGGCAATTTCTATCCCTGGTCAAGCAAACCGGAAGATGTCTGGGCGGCACTGGAGAAAGATCGCGAAAACCTGTTCTTCATTGATGTGCAGGCGCGCGGATACTATCCCGCCTATGCGGCGCGGCTATTCCGTGAAAAAGGAGTCAGTCTGGAGATAGCCGACGGCGATGCGGAAATCCTGAAAAACAGCGTCGATTTTGTCTCGTTCAGTTACTACGCCTCGCGTTGCGCGTCGGCGGAGATGAACGAGCTTAACAGCAGCGCCGCCAACGTAGTGAAGTCTCTGACTAATCCCCATCTGACGCGCAGCGAATGGGGCTGGGGCATCGATCCGCTTGGGTTACGCATCACCATGAATATGATGTATGACCGCTACCAGAAGCCGCTGTTCCTGGTGGAAAATGGCCTTGGCGCACGGGATACGATTAACGCTCAGGGTGAGATTGAAGATGATTACCGCATCAGCTATCTGCGTGAGCATATCCGGGCGATGGGCGACGCCATCGCCGATGGCGTGCCGGTGCTCGGCTATACCAGCTGGGGCTGCATCGATCTGGTGGCCGCATCAACCGGTGAAATGAGTAAACGCTACGGGTTTGTCTATGTGGATCGGGACGACCTTGGCCGGGGAACGCTGGCCCGCAGTCGGAAAAAATCGTTCTGGTGGTATAAAAAGGTGATCGCCAGTAACGGTGAAGATCTTGAGTGACAACGTCACTGGCTTAGCCCGCTAAACCGCAGCGGTTTAGCGGTGCCATCGGCTGTTGCAGGCCGGCGGCGTGCCGTTGTATTCCGCTGACAATTATCGTATAACAAACGTCTCCGAGGGGTGTCCTGTTATGGGCTGAGATGGTGCAAACCGAACCCTTTGAACCTGATCTGGGTCATGCCAGCGAAGGGACGGGTCGGCAGAGTCTTCTGCAACATCTCCTGCATCATTGCCTGTTCTTCACCGTATGCCCGGATCTCCCTGAGTTAACACTTTTCGTTAACCAACAGTCACTGGAGATCCCATGTCACTTTCACTTTTTGAAACCGGCTTTTATGGCCGCCTGCGACAACGGGCTGGCGATCACTGGCACGCCTATGTCTCTCACGATTTTGTACAGCAGCTCGCTCAGGGCACGCTGCCAGCGGCCGCCTTTCGTCATTACCTTACCCAGGATTATCTGTTCCTGCTGCATTTTGCCCGCGCCTATGGGCTGCTGGTCAGCAAACTGCACGATCCGGTCGCGCTGCGAACCGCAACGGCCTCTCTCAATGCCATCGTCAATGAACTGCCGCTGCATCGGGCTTACTGCCAGCAATGGGGGATCAGCGAAGCCGCGCTGCTCAGTCAGACCGAAGCGGTTGAAACATTCAACTACACCCGCTACGTGCTGGATGTCGGCCACAGTGGAGATGCGCTGGAGCTGCTGACCGTGCTGATGCCGTGCGTTGCAGGCTATGCCGAAATCGGCCTGAGGCTGTTACAGGCTCCCGCCACGCTGTTCGACGGTAATCCTTATGCCGCCTGGATAGAGAATTATGGCGATGCCGATTATCTGGCAGGCGTCAGAGCCTCACTGGAACTGTTCGAAACGCTGGCCCGGCAGCGCGCCGGCGCAGCGCGTTTTGAACGGCTGGCAACCCTCTTCACCACCGCCACCCAACTGGAATCTGCCTTCTGGCAGATGGGGCTCAATCATCAATCCCCTTTGTCACCATGAGCGACTCAGGAGCATTACTGCCGCCCGGCATCTCAATCCGTGACCTTTGCGTCGATTTTGCCGCGCATCGGCTGTTTGACCGGCTCAGTCTGGAGATTCTCCCGGCAAGTTTCACTGCCCTGCTCGGTGCCAGCGGTATCGGAAAGAGTACCTTGATGCGCGTCATCGCTGGCCTGACGCCGCCGACATCCGGAGTGATTAGCGGCAGTGATGGCCTGCCGCTGGCTGGCCGGATCGCCTGGATGGGCCAGCAGGATTTGCTCTATCCGTGGCTGAGCATTGAGCAAAATGTCTGCCTTGCCAGCCGTCTGAAGGGTGAAAAACCGGACCGCCTCTGGGCGCAACATCTGCTGGAGCGGGTAGGTCTCCATCGTCACGCAACGGCGCGGCCCGCGACGCTCTCCGGCGGGATGCGGCAACGGGCTGCGCTGGCCCGCACGCTGTATGCGCGCAAACCGATCGTCCTGATGGATGAGCCTTTTTCCGCACTTGATGCCCTGACCCGCCATCAGATTCAGACACTGGCGGCGGAGGTGCTGGCACATCATACCGTTTTGCTGATCACCCATGATGCGGCGGAAGCCTGTCGGCTGAGCCATCAGATGCTGATACTCAGCGCCTCCGGTCTGGAATCCTGTCAGCCGTTGCCGGGCCAGCCGCCGCGCGTGCCGAACGATATCGGCGTCATAGAGAGTCAGGCAGCCCTACTGCAAAAACTGTCACTGTCAGAGGTGGCCGGATGAAACAGCTTAACGGTTTAGCCAGAATGTGGCGCGGCATCACCCTGTTTAGTGGACTGATTGCGCTGTGGTGGCTGATCACCCTGACGTCGATTCCGGCGTTTCTGCTGCCTTCGCCCGTTGCGGTGGCACAGGCGTTATGGGCGAACAAAGCCTGGCTCGGCTATCACAGCCTGATTACCCTCACCGAGATCCTCTGCGGGATGATCACCGGCATCGCGCTCGGCGCTCTGCTGGCGCTGGGCATGACGTTTTCGCCGCGTCTGCAACGCTGGATGATGCCGCTGGTCCTCACCAGCCAGGCGATTCCGGTGTTTGCGCTGGCTCCGCTGCTGGTGCTGTGGTTTGGCTTTGGCATGAGCGCCAAAGTGGCAATGGCGGTGCTGGTGATTTTCTTTCCGGTAACTTCGGCCTTTTATGATGGTCTGCGGCGCGCACCAACCGGCTATCTGGATCTGGCGCAGACGCTGGGCGCATCACGCGCATCGCAACTGCGTCACGTCCGGCTGTTAGCTGCGTTGCCTGCCTTAGCCACCGGATTACGAATGGCGGCGGCGGTGGCGCCGATTGGCGCGATCATTGGCGAATGGGTGGGTTCGGCAGAAGGTCTGGGCTATGTGATGCTGAACGCCAATGCCCGGATGCAGAGCGATATCTGTTTTGCTGCGCTGTTTATTCTGGTGCTGATGACGCTGGCGCTATGGCTGGCCGTCGATGCCCTGCTTCACCGCCTGATCGACTGGGCTCCTGAGAGTGCCTCATGACCTCTAATCTGCGAGATAAACCAATGCTAAAACCTGTTCTGTCAGCGCTGATGATCAGCGCCGCCCTCTCCAGCCCGCTGCATGCGGCGGAAAAACTGACCCTGATGCTCGACTGGTATATCAATCCGGACCATGCGCCGATTATGGTGGCGCAGCAAACCGGCGCGTTTAAAGCGGAAGGACTGGAGGTAACGATCGTGCCGCCCTCCGATCCGTCACTGCCGCCGCGACTGGTGGCGGCGAAGCAGGCGGACCTGGCCATAACCTATCAGCCGCAGCTGCACTTTTTTGCCGATCAGGGTTTGCCGCTGATGCGGGTCGGCACGCTAATCAATACCCCGCTGAATACCCTGATTACTCTGGATAAGACCGTGAAAAAACCGTCTGATTTGAAGGGAAAGCGGATTGGCTATTCGGTTAGTGGCATTGAACAGGCGACGCTCGATACCATGCTGCAGCACGACGGCGTGAAGTCCAGCGAGGTACAGCTGATCAACGTTAACTTCCAGCTGACCAGCGCGCTGCTGACCGGCAAAGTCGACGCGGTTATTGGCGGCTATCGCAATATCGAAGCGCTTGAAATCAGGCTACAGGGTAAACAGCCGGTGGTGTTTAACGTTGAGGATTATGGCGTTCCCGCCTATGACGAGCTGATTATTGTCGCTAACCGCGACAACGCGCATTCGGAGAAAATTAAGAAGTTTATGCGGGCGCTAAAACGGGGTGTGGCAGAATTAAAAGCGCATCCGGAAGCCAGCTGGCAGGCGTTTGCTGGCGCGCATCCTGAACTGAATACGCCGTTAAATCATCAGGCGTGGCGGGCCTCACTGCCGCTGTTTGCAGACGACCCGGTTAAGCTGGACCGCGCCCGTTATCAGGCCTATGAGCAATTTTTATATGATAACCATCTGATCAAGCAAATCACCCCGGTTGAGCACTACGCCATCGGCGGTGACTGACCGATGAAGCCCGCAGCGGTGGCTGCGGGCTTCACATCAGAGCGGTTTCTGATACAGCCAGTGCTCAATATCACTGGCGGGCAGCGGTTTAGAGAAGAAGTAGCCCTGAATTTGATCGCATCCGTACTCCTTCAGTAACCCCAGCGTTGCCTCAGTCTCAACCCCTTCAGCCAGCACGGTATAATTCAGCTCTTTCAGCATCTGAATAATCCGTTTGACGATGATTTTTGACGAGTCATCTTCCGCCATCCGGGAAATCAGCGACATGTCGATTTTGATCACGTCCAGCGGAATATCCTGCAGGTAGCTGATGTTACTGTAGCCGGTACCAAAGTCATCCAGCGAGATGACAAAGCCGTGCGATTTCAGCGCTTCCAGGCCATGAATAGCGATGTTATTCCCGGTGATCAGCTCATTTTCCAGACACTCTATGCCAATAACCGAGGCGGGCAGTTGCGCTGCCTGCAGTTTCGCCACCAGCGAATCGGCAAACTCTTTTTTCGAGAAATCCCGCTCGCTGACGTTAATCGACACCGGAATCAGGGTGTATTCACGGTTCCAGCGCGCCAGCTGATCGATAACATGGTCGATGACCCAGTTAGTCAGATCGGAAATCAGGTTGGTTTTGCCGGCTAAGGGGACGAACTCCGACGGGAACAGTTCGCCACGTTCTGCATGATGCCAGCGAATCAGGGCTTCCAGCCCCACCGTCTTGCCACTTTTCAGGCAGACTTTGGGCTGATAAGCCAGGTAGAGACCTTCATCTTTTTTCAGCGCCAGCGCCAGATCGTTCATGATCATGAAATCTTCAGTCCGGCGGGTATCGTAGCTCTCATCAAAAGACATTGTGCTGATACCTTCATCAATCGCTTCATGCAGCGCACTGACCGCCTGACGGACCATCTCATTGGCACTGACCTGACCGGGTACAAAATCAGTTTCGCCGGTAAAAATATCCAGATCGAGGGTGATATTTTCTGCCAGATCCGCCTTCATCCCCTGCAGCACCTCAATCATGCTGTGTGCGGTATAGCGACCTGACCAGGGCTGGATCACCGCAAAACGGCCGGGCGCGAATGAGTAAAGCGTTTCGCCCGCAGGCAAATCAAGCCGCGCAGTGACCTGCTCCGCCATCTGTCGCAGCAGTTTTTCCATCGGCGCGATGCCCACGGTGCGCGACAATTCATAGGCGCGTGGGATATCGATGCAGTCGATCAGGATCAGACGAAAGCGACTGTGGGGTGCGGTGACCGACAGTTGCTGAATATCGCGGATCAGCCGTGGCCGGTTAGGCAGATGGGTGATGACATCGGCGAAACCGGCATTGTTCCAGGCATCGAGAAACGAGGTCACCAGTCTGGCCAGCAGCTTCAGCGTGTCGAGCTTCTCTGCACAAAACGAATGCGGCTGAGTGTCAGTGACGCACAACGTACCCAGCACCGCACCGTCGAGGTTCTCAAGCGAAACCCCGGCGTAGAAACGGATATGCGGCTCACCTTCCACAAACGGGTGCACAGCAAAGCGTGAATCCAGCAGAGTGTCGAACACCACCAGATGCCCTTCGCCATCAATAACGTGGCGGCACAGGGACTCATCGCGGGTCGACTGTTTTAGGTCGAAATTGCGCGAGGCCTTAATATATTGATTATGGTCGTCAATAATCGAAATAAAACTGCCGGAGATCCCTAATACCTGGCTGGCCAGATGAACAAATTTCTCCAGCACCTGATCGCGGGTTTCATCAGGTGACAAGAGTGCTTTGACCGCCTTGAGACGTTTTTCGTCACTGCCATTTTGATCGTTATGCACTGAAATATCCCCTATACAGGCGCAAAACCGAAAATAATCTCGCTTAATAAGACTTAATTAGCGCCCAAATTTCAGACAGGTAGCGATGCAGGCTGACATTAATTTCAGCGTGAAACAGTGTCGCATGATATCTGATCGCTGTCGAAACCATTTACTTCTTTCCTTTACTTGTGCAACAGCGGCGTTTCAGTACGGAAACCCAGCCCAATCAGTCGGCCAAAGACAAAACGCAGAAACGGCAGGCGGCGGATTATCGCCGGGATTTTACTGCCCTGGGTCGATTTGCGTCTGGCCTTATTACGGCTCATTTTAATTTGCAGGAATTGCGTCGCCACCGTGGGAAATTGCCGACGCTGCTGGACCTTTTCCAGATCGCGCAGCGTCAGTTCACCGGCCAGCAGCGGCCCGGTAAGCAGATTAGCCGTCGCCACCGCGTCCTGAATCGCCAGATTGACGCCAACGCCACCAATCGGTGACATCGCATGAGCGGCATCACCAATGCATAACACGCCAGGCCGGGCCCACTTATCCAGCCGGTCAATGCGAATCGACAGCAGCTTAAACTGATCCCAGTGAGTGATTTCGTTGATGCGTCCGGCACCAAACGGCGAAATCGCCGCAACCTCAGCAAGAAAAGTCTCAAGGCCGGCGGCTTTTTTCGTCTCAAATTCGCCTTTCGGAATCGTCAGGCCGCACTGCCAGTAGTCACCGCGATCGATCACGATAAAGTTTTGCCGCGGACCTTTGTGTCCCATGCCAGACACAGGATCGTCTGGCTGTTTGCTCAGCCGGAACCAGATAACATCACGCGCAACGCCGAATGTCTGGCTGGTGAGTGCGGCTCGCGCTCTGACCTGTGAGTGACGACCATCGGCGCCGATCACCACTTTGCAGCGGATATGCAGTTGCTGGTCGCCGCGGCTGGCGATCACGCCGCTGACGCTGTCATGATCGTAGAGAAAATCTTCAAACGCCGTTGATTGCAGCAGCGTAAAACCGGGGTAGCGGGCGCTTTCTGCCGCAAGGAAATTCAGGAAATCCCACTGCGGCATAAAGGCGATAAAACGGCACTGCACCGGCAGTCGCGAGAAATCCGCCATGGTGATGTTCTGGCCCGCGATCTCCGCCTCCAGTTTTTCCGCGCGCTGATGCGGCAGCTTCAGTAAACCTTCTAATAAACCGAGCGCAGCCATGATCTCCAGCGTCGAGGGATGAATGGTGTCGCCGCGAAAATCGTGCAGGAAATCGGCGTGCTTTTCGATGACGACGACCCGAAGACCCGCACGGGCAAACAGATAGCCCAGCATTAATCCGGCCGGGCCGCCGCCGACGATACAACAATCTGCGGCGAGAATTTCAGTGGAATGTGGCTGCATCTCTGCTCCCTGTAGCGCCAGTATTGCTATGATTAGTGAGTCAATTGCGGCTCGTTGACTGCAATCCGTTAACGATATTGCTTTCAGGCTAATCACTCATCGCAATGAGTGCTAACTGAAAACGGCTGAAGACCTGCTCAGATCTGCAATCCTCCGGAGATCATCATGATTAAAGTGGTACGCACCGCCCTGATTATTTCACTGCTGTTTAGCCCGCTGGCGATGGCTAAATCGGCTTATGAAACGCTGAAGTTTGCCCTTCAGGAACAGCAGATTACCGATGATTTGCGTCAGAAATGCCAGTTGCCACCCGACCTTTCAGATGACGCCCTGCGCCAGACCTTCCTGAATGACCCGCAGGATAAAACGCCGTTAATTGCGGCAGCGCAGGCGCTTAAAAATAACGATAACTCAGCCTACCGCGAACGGATGGCCCAGGTGGTATGTCCACCGCAGGCGGGATAACCGCCAGCGCTTCAGATCGGCAAGGCATTCGCATGATGTTTTGTATTCCCGGCGTCACTCAGTACACTGTGAGGCCTGGTCTGATACAAACAAGAACCTTTCCGCATGAATGAAGAATCACCGCAGTCGGTCTATGTTCCCCGCACGCTGGCTGCGCGCAGCCGGATGTTTCGTGCTTTGCTCTATCGCGATAAAACCCCACTGGCGGTGCTGTTCTGTGCCGCGCTGGTTGGTACGCTGGTCGGTCTGGCTGGCGTGGCGTTTGCCAGCGCAGTTCAGGCGATACAGCAGTGGCGAGCTGATAACATCTCTCCGGCGCTGCTGCAGGGCGCGTCGCTCTATGCAGTCGCGTTTGCAGTCTCAGCCGTTCTGGCGATGGTCGGCTATTTTCTGGTGAAGCGTTTTGCCCCTGAAGCAGGCGGCTCAGGCATCCCTGAAATTGAAGGGGCGCTGGAGGAGTTGCGACCGGTGCGCTGGTGGCGAGTCATTCCGGTGAAATTTTTTGGCGGTCTGGGCACGCTGGGCGCCGGAATGGTGCTGGGCCGGGAAGGCCCTACCGTTCAGCTGGGCGGCAATATTGGCCGGATGGTGATTGATATCATTGGGCTGCGCAGCAACGAGACGCGTCATACGCTGCTGGCGACCGGGGCGGCGGCGGGTCTGGCAGCCGCCTTTAACGCGCCGCTGGCCGGTATCCTGTTTATTATCGAAGAGATGCGCCCTCAGTTTCGCTATAACCTGATCTCGATAAAAGCGGTGTTCACCGGGGTGATCATGGCGAGCATCGTTTATCGCTGCTTTAACGGTGAGCAGGCGGTGATCTCGGTGGGCAAACTGGCAGATGCGCCGGTACAGACGCTGTGGCTCTATCTGGTGCTGGGGATGGTGATTGGCCTGGTCGGTGTCGCATTCAATCGTCTGATATTTCTGACACAGGATCTGTTTGCCCGCCTGTATGCCGGTAAAACGGCTCGCGTCCTGCTGGCTGGCGCGCTGCTCGGTGGCGGCTGCGGTGTGATGTCACTGCTGTTTGCGCCGGGCGCGGGCGGCGGTTCAGAACTGATTCCTCAGGCGGTACATGGAATCTTTCCTCTCGCCCTGTTGCTGCTGATTTTTATCGTCCGGCTGATCACCACGCTGCTTTGCTTTGGCTCCGGTGCGCCGGGCGGCATCTTTGCGCCGATGCTGGCGCTTGGCACGCTGCTGGGTACTGCGTTTGGGGTGGTGATGACTGGGCTCTTCCCGCTCTACCAGCTCGATCCTGGTACCTTCGCTATCGCCGGTATGGGTGCGCTGTTTGCCGCATCAGTGCGTGCGCCGCTGACCGGCATTGTACTGGTGCTGGAGATGACCGATAACTACCAGCTGATTTTGCCGATGATTATTACCTGCCTGGGCGCCACGCTGCTGGCACAGTTTCTTGGCGGCAAACCTCTTTACTCCTCAATACTGGCCCGGACGCTGGCACGGCAGTCGCCGGTTACCCGCCCGCAGCAGGACGGGTAACCTTATCGCTTACTTACCGTCAAAAAAGTCGCTGGGCAACTGGCCCGGCGCTTTATTGATCACCTCATCGTTGTCTGCGCCCTCATTTTTCATATAAGTGACCTCAGCAAACTCAGGAATTATGACGTAGGGATAAGCGGGACCTTCATCGCGGAAGCGATGCATGTCTTCTATAAAATCGTTCTGATAACAAATCGTCTTCTCCGGATGCTGACCTTCGCCAGCAATCCACTGCGGGAAAAAGATGGTGCCGTGAACGATCTTACGTGACAGATCAAACAGCAGGCTGACGCAGGTTCCGGTGGGTTCGTGCCAGTCAACCTTGTAAATGCCTGGCGCAAACTGCACCGCATTCATTTTCTGATTAGTCACCCAGCGACCGCCCACCAGCCCCTGATGAATGCGGTAATCGCAGGTGGTTTCATTACGTGCATACCATTCATATTTCCAGCCGTTGTCGTAGGTGTAGACAAAGTGCGTGCCGACAAACTGAGACAAATCAGTGGAAAGCGTGTTAATGGAATCAGAGCTCATATTAGTCCCTTACATCATCAGATATTTTTAAAATAACGGGAAAGTAACAGGCATTATTCATCAGCCAGGTGATTCACCCTGGATTAATTAATATGGCTCAGGAAATTATTTTTACCATGTGAAACTGTAAAAAATGGCAAGATGCGGCTGGATGAAAGTTTCTTTTTAAAAAAACCTCAGGAACAGGACGTACTTAACACGATGATATAGATACAGTTTATATTACATATTCCAGCAGGATTTATTTACACTTCACCACAACTAATATCTTCGCTTTCATAGCACTCCTCTCTGGAAATTAACAGCCTGAAAACGATTTAATTTCAGATTACAGAGTGAGACCTGCCAAACGTTATTCCTTTAGGAATATTTTGAAGCAGGCGTCATCGTCACGCATCAGCAAAAATATTCTGACGCGACTGCGATGAGCCTTTGTCATGCTCCTGATTTTCCGTAAGTGCCGTGAGACGGATAGCCGCAGCGCAAGGCCTCTCTCCGGCAACCGATCAATCGCAACGGACGTCGATAACATGGCGGGCGCACTGTGCGGTGCGCGAACCTGCCGCTGGCTAAAGGGATGGCAGGTTTGGGTCTGAGCATGAAGGCGGATCAGCTCGTCCGGCTCAGGCTTTAGCCGATGTTGCCGCAGCCACCAGCCCATCCAGCCACTCCTGATGTCCATTGATCATCGGATTTGGTTTGGTGACGGCTAACTCGCGGGCCGGTTGTCCGTTTTGCGTCTCCTGAGTCAGAATCCGCACCCGGTTACCCGGCAGAGCTTCAATCAGCCAGGCATGCAGCACATCAAGGCGATCGGCGGCACCGGGTTCACCGGCCCAGCCATGCCAGGCCAGACGTGCGGCCTCACCTTCAGCTGGCGCCACACATTCAGTGACCTGCGCTTCTACCGGAAAGCCAAAGGTCTCGAAATAGAAGCGCACGCCCTGCTCCAGCACCGGGCCTTTATGGTCATAGAAACGAGCATTGGCTGAATTGGCATAATAATCAGACCAGCGCACCGGTTCACTCAGTAAGTGCCAGATATCTTCGACGGTCAGATCCTTCACGATCACTTCATTCGAGCAAAAGTTATCGGTGTAACCCGGGACAAAACCTTCTGGCCAGACAATTGCGTTCATTTTCATTTTTTCGACCCTCAATTAGTTTGGAAGCTGCATCGCCGGGCGTTGCAGCGGACAGGCTTAGTGTCGGGCGGGCCATGAAATAACGCCAATCGCAATAAATTATCCGTGATATTATTTTAACTAATATCATAATGCCGATGCTGGCTGGCCGGTTGTGAGGATAAATGGGCACCACACTTCAGAACGTGGATTTGAATCTGTTGAAAGCGCTGGATGCGTTACTGGATGAGCGCAGCGTGACCCGTGCCGCTGAACGCCTGTCGCTGACCCAACCTGCAGTAAGCGGCATGCTTACCCGATTGCGTGAGAGCTTTGATGATCCGCTGTTCACCCGTGCGCAGCGCGGTATTGTGCCGACGTTGCGGGCGCTGGAACTGGCTGGCCCGGTTAAAGCGATTCTGGCGGAAGTGGATGAGCTGCTCCAGCCGCAACAGTTTGATCCGTTAACCGCTGAAATGACGATCCACATCGCAGCGACAGATTATGCGCTGCGTGCAGTCGTTGTCCCGTTCATGGCTCAGCTGCGGCGCGAAGCGCCCGGAATCCGGGTTGCTGTGGTGCCGGTCAATAATGCGACATTGCAGGAGCAGTTTGTGCGCGGTGAGGTGGATATGGCCTTGCTGACGCCGGATACGACGCCACAGGAGTTGCATAGCCGGCGACTGTTCGACGAAGAATATGTGTGTCTGCTACGCGACGATCACCCACTGGCAGCAGATGGACCGCTCACCCTGGATGCCTTCTGTGCGTATGATCATGCGCTGGTTTCTTATCCCGGCGGGAGTTTTTCTGGCGTGACCGATGAGGCGCTGGCAGCGCTTGGCCGCCGCCGCCGGGTCACGCTCTCTGTCTGCAGCTTTCTGGTATTACCCGATATTCTGCGGCTGAGCGACTTAATCAGTGTGGTGCCGCGTCGCCTTGCGCTTAACGGAGCCGATCTGATCATCCTGCCGCCTCCTCTGCCTGTTGCTGGCTTTACCAAAACCCTGGCCTGGCATGAACGCACCCATCGCCATAAGGGCCATCAGTGGCTACGGCAGTTGTTAATCTCGACGGCCAGCGAGGCGACAGATTTGGTTACATCCACGACTCGCTCAGTAACATAAGCGCAACGGAACAGGATTTTTCAGCTCTGGTGGGCGTTAAAAGTGATAACAGATAAATAATGATATCGAAGGGTTTAGCGCTATGCTATTAAACCAGAGGGATTTATTGATTACAGAAGAGTGAAAAAGTCAGGAAATAACGAAACGGCGGATCTGATAACATTAAACAGAGAGCAATCAGGTTTAACTAACCGGAAAATAAGATGACGCTGCAGGTGACGGAATAATAACGAAGCGTTTTTTTTATATCGAAACGGTAAAACGACAGGCCCCGGCAGAGCGCCGGGGCTGATGGTTAAAAAGACCGTATAGTCGGCTTTTTATTCGGACTTACGTCCACCACCATGGCTGTTTTGGCCACCTTTTTTACCGGCTTCTGAAGCCTTTTCACGGTCATTAGCGAAGTTACCGCCGCTGTTATGTCCGCCTTTTTTACCTGCTTCAGATGCTTTCTCACGATCCTCTGCGAAGTTACCTGAACCACCACGATGTTCGGCCATAATTTCCTCCTGAACATATTGTCATTTGATTAATGGCAACCAGCATAATTCTATTACGCCAGCCGTTTTCGTGTTGCAGTGATAAGTCTAGCCGGGCCTCTGCGACCTGCAAGGCTATTACAAACAGCGGGGACGGATTTCTATTTAGGCGAAGCGATAGCGATATATCCTTAAGCAAAACGGGAAGCGGTTAAAAGTATATTGATGATAATGAGTTACTCGTCATCGATATAAGTTTCCCCTCTGATAGCGGGTTAACATTTTTTTACTTTTGATTAAAAAATTAAACGCGATGTAAAACGTAGCGGCTTACGACTGGCGGAACTGAACAGCAAAAAGCGGGCCTGAAAAAGCGCTCCCTGGGTCATCGAAACGTTGATCAGCTCCTCCACAGTCCGGTTATGACTGGCCGCACCCGCTGACGTGATCGCGATTGTGAAAATGAACGCATCTGTCTCAGGTCGATCAGCCAGCACGACGCATTCTGATATCCGGTTTCGCCCGACTGGAAGTGCTGATGCTGCACGTAGAAGAAGTAATAAAGAGATTCAACAGGAAGAAGATTACCAGCAACGACAGTAACGACGAGCCGATACCCGTCTATGCACGAGCAGGAGATGAAAAGGATCACTGTTGCTGAAAGGAGAATTAGCGTGCAGTCCGCAGTGTGACCGATACTTTTACCCATAACACTACCCATAACACCATGCTTTATCGTCAGCGGCTCCAATGATAAAAGCCCTGACTGAGATAGCCAGGGCTTTTAAGGTACTGCCAATTTAACATTTACCATTAACGAACTTAATTGAGACTTACTGCTTAGGTACTGCTATTTATGAACAGGTCCTGCGGATAATAACGAATACGAAATGTCACTCATTATCATTAGCGGTTTTCACCACCTGATAGTCTTTTATGAGACAAAGACAGGTCAGGCCCGGATAAACCTGCACACCCCCATCGCGATATATACTCTTTGATGCGTTGCCTTACTTTCATTACGACGTTTAAACCGCAATCGTATCCTGTCGTAACGTAAACGTTCAGAACTACGAGGCCTTACATCATCGCGACTACTTCTTACTTCAACTTCAACTTCAAGCACTTACAACAAACTTACTACAACACAACATACTGCTACAGAATCTAACGGTAACGCGATACAACAGTGCTATTAATAAATGACTCGATATAACAGGAGTGGTGACTAATTTAACTCAACCTTCAACTTACTATTTCTCTATCAGAGACGGCTTGTTTGCCTCTGATGTATCTTACTTTACGTTTTTAAATTTCAAAGTCAACACTGTTTTTAAAGACATGTTTATATCGTCAGTAGCGCCAGCGGGTCAGAAATAGCCCTTGGGAGCCAGGCATAATAAGTCGCAGCTTTTAACAACGCGGCTAAATATAGATCTCTAACCTATCAACCATTAATAATTAGCTGGGTGATTATATCATTTTGTGATGCCTATTTACTTTAGCGCTGAGCATAGCATGGAGATGACAGCAGGATGGCCTCACCAGAACACGCTGGCTACTGATATCGCAGGCAAAAAAAAGGCACCTTGACGGTGCCTGACAGGATTGATGCTGCGCACTACACGCCGTGACGTTAGCCAGCCAGATTTTTCAGCAGCAGCTGTGCGGTTTCAACCGAAGAACCTGGGTTCTGACCGGTGATCAGCAATCCATCCTGTACCGTATAAGATGACCAGTCATCTCCGCGGGAGTAGATACCGCCATGCTGTTTCAGCACGTCTTCTACCAGGAATGGCACCACATTGGTCAGACCGACACCCTCTTCTTCAGAGTTGGTAAAGCCGGTCACTTTTTTTCCTTTCACCAGCGGTTCGCCATCAGCCGTTTTGACATCACGCAGTACGCCAGGCGCATGACAGACCAGCGCAACCGGTTTACCCGCCTGCAGCGTCTGCTCAATCAAAGCGATAGAGTTTTTGTCATTGGCCAGATCCCACAGCGGACCGTGACCACCCGGATAGAAGACGGCGTCAAACGCGTCCTGAGAAACAGAGTCCAGACGGACAGTAGAGGCCAGTACCGCCTGAGTCTCTTTATCACCATGAAAACGACGAGTCTCTTCGGTCTGGAAATCCGGCTCATCACTTTTAGGATCGAGTGGCGGCTGACCGCCTTTGGGTGAGGCCAGCGTGACATCCACGCCTGCATCGGTAAAGGCATAATATGGGGCAGCGAACTCTTCCAGCCAGAAACCGGTTTTCTTGCCGGTGTTGCCGAGTTCATCATGTGAGGTCAGTACCATTAAAATTTTCATATTTGCTCCGTCTATGTGCATCGGGTCAGGCTAAGGTTAGGGTTCGGAACCGGCGACAAAACCACCGTGTCTCTGTTGACCGGACAATCATCACCTGGCTGAACATATTTCTGAAATTTATTTCTTCAATTTCAGCTATTCACGTAGCATTATAGCTCAATGAAATACGATCTGAATTTACTGCCTGTCCTGCTGGTGATGATGGAAGAGCGCAACGTCACCCGCGCTGCGGAGCGGCTCGGTATTACCCAGCCGGCGCTCTCCAATGCGCTAAACCGCCTGCGGGAAACGCTTAACGATCCGCTGTTTATTCGCGAGCGCTACGGTATGCGCCCTACCCCCAAGGCTGAGCAGCTAGCACAGGTGGTTGCGGCTTCGCTGGGCGCTATCGATCAGGTTATCCTCGATCAGCAGGATTTTGATCCGCACTCTGCGACCCGGCTTTTTACCCTGGCTCCGAATAGCTACGTTGAATTTGTCATGATGCCGACCATCGTATCGCGGCTGCGGACTATCGCGCCGGGTATTCGCCTGCGGCTGACGCCGTTTGGCAACGACGTGACGGAAACCGGCGTGATATCAGGTAACACCGATATGGTGCTGGGACGCATCATTGATCCGCCTGATAATCTGGTGGTGCAGCACCTGATGAGTGAGGGGCTGGCGTGCGTAGTGCGTGCCGATCATCCCGACGTCACTGACCGGCTGACTGCGGAACAGTATGAAGAGCTCAGGCACGTTAACGTGCTGCCACCTGGCCGGATGCGGGCCGGCTTATACCAGGCGCTTGAACAGCGCGGTCTGCGCCGTCAGGTTGCCGTTTCAGTCACCCATTTTCTGGCGGTGCCGGAAATGATTGCGGTAACTGATTATTGTGCAACGCTGCCGCGCCTTATCTGCCAGCATCTGGCAAAAGATCCGCGGCTGAAAGTTCTGCCTGCGCCGGTCGATCTCGGCACATTTCCGGTCGAGATGGGCTGGCACGCGCGTTACCGCGACGATCCGGCGCACCGCTGGCTGCGTCATTTAATGACGGAAGTCGCGCAGAGCCTGGCAGAAGGCTCCGCAAGTAGTTAGCGCGATCATCATTACCGCACTAATTGTCACTATTGATATGGTAACCTGGGTTATTATTCTTCCCATCGGAGGCCAACAACCTCCTCACTAACCCAAAGGAAGATGACCATGAAAACCATTAAAGCTACTTCGATTGCCGCCCTTGCCGCTCTTTCACTGATCTCCTTCGGCAGCTTCGCTCAGAGCGTGTCTGTCACCTCATCAACCCTGGATGGCGCGGAAGCTAAAATCGCTGCCCAGGCTCAGGAACAGGGCGCGCAATATAAAATTACGGAAGCGAACACCAACAACCGTGTTCACATGACCGCAGAACTGTATAAATAACGGATGGTCGCAAACGGATTTGCCAGAAACGGCTGCCCAATGGGCAGCCTTTTTTGTTTCTGCTCAGGCGAGACGGATGGCGCGTGCAGGCCCGCTGCGCCACCACAGGATAACCGCGGCGAGTGCAATGGCACCCAGTACGTAGAAAGCGATGCTGTAAGAATAACGTGCGGCAATGACACCGGTCATCGCCGGACTGAGTGCAGCGCCCGCGCCCTGCATCAGCATAATCACGCTCTGACCGGCATTCACATGGCCGGTACCGCGCAATAACGCAACGATATAACCGGGCACCGCTACTCCCAGTATGCCGGCCGCCATGCCGTCCAGCATCTGCACCGGAATCACAAATATCGGTTCGGCGAAGCCGGCGGCTATCAGTGCCCGCAACGGTAAAATCAACAGCGCCACCATAATCAGCCGGCGATAGCCCTGCTGACCAATCCGTTTTGACACCCAAAGCGCTACCGGTATCATCACCGCTTGCGATATCACCACCGTTGCTGCCGCGTACAGGCCAGGGCTGACCGCCGATTGCGCGCCCGCTGCAGCCACACGCATACTCAGCATCGGCAGTAATGCGGCATTGGCAAGATGAAACAGCAGCAGCGTAATGCCGGCTATCAGTAGCGCTGGCTGGCGCATCAGCGTTGTTATTCCCGTGGTCGGGTCAGACTGTTGATCCTTTTCATATCCCCGCGCTACCTGATGATCAATTTCATCACCGCGAATGGCCAGCGTCGCTACCGCAGCAAAAATCGCCATCAGCGTCATCAGAATAAATACCGCACCCATTCCCCAGTACCAGGCGGAGAAACCTGCCAGCAGTGCAGCGACGGTATTGCCGCCATGGTTGAAAGCTTCATTGCGGCCCATCTGCTGATTAAATCCCTGCTGACCGGTTAATCCGAGTGTGATACCCGAGACCGTCGGGCCGATAAAAGCCGCTGCAACGCCCGCCACAACCTGCGACACCATGGCGGTCCAGCTCTGATTGCTGTACCACAGCAGCAGTGTCGCAATGGTAATCACCAGGCAACCCAGCAGAACGATCAGCTTCTTCTGCCGGGTGGCGTCCGCTGCGATCCCGGCAGGCAAGGTGGCAAGCAGCCCGGCGATACCGCCACAGGTCATCACCAGGCCGATTTCGTCGGCCCGCCAATGCCGTTCGGTCAGAAAAATGCCTAAAAACGGGCCCAGACCATCCCGGACATCGGCCAGAAAAAAACTCATCAGGCAAAGTGCTGAGAGAGAACGCTGTGACATTGGATTTCCCTTCAGAGCGCGGCGCAAAGCCTTAGCGCTTCGGTTAAAAGGGAAATTATGGGTGACACCGCGTAAAGTCACGGAGCGTTATAGTAACAAAATGAAAAAAGGCCATCCGTAATCGCTGTTACGGATGGCCCTGAGTGCGGCAGATATCAGACTGTCAGCGTTATAGCCCGGCCATTACTTATCGTTGCCAAAACCCTGTTTAAGCAATGCAGGCAACACGTTCGGGAAATAGATGTTTTTATAGTAACCGCTGACGCTTTCGCTCCAGCTTTCACCGTCACTGCGACCGATGTTTTTCCAGTGCTGTACCATTTCGTCGTTATAGGCGGCAATGTGCTGCGACATGTGCTCCGTGCGATAGGTCTCTTCATGGCGGAAGGTCGCCATAGGAAGACGCGGTTTCTGATGCGCAGGCTGATCAACGTGACCGATGACCACACCGGCAATCGGGAAGGTCAGAGGTGGCAGTTCCAGCAGCGAAATCATCGCCTGTGGATCGCGACGGATACCGCCAATCGGGACAATCCCCAGACCTTCCGCCCGCGCGGCGGCCATCACCGAGCCGAGCGCAATGCCGATATCAGTCGATCCGGAAACGATGCTTTCAATGCTCTGATGAGCAATCTGCTGCTGATCGATGGCCGATATCGCCAGATCCGATTTATGCATATCGAGCACAAAGGTAATGAACACCGGTGCTTTAGCAATCCACGGCTGACCGCCGGCTATTTCGGCGATCTGCGCGCGCCGGCTGGCGTCACGGGTGACCACCACGGAGACCTGCTGCGAGTTAACCGATGTCGGTGCGCGATACGCGGTACTGATAATACGATCCAGTACGGCATCATCGACAGGTTGTTCTGTAAAACTGCGTTCACTTTTGTGGCTGGTAAAAATATCGATCAGGTCGCTCATAGTTCCCCCATATAAAACATGAGAATAGCAGTATTCACAGTAAGAAAACTTAACCGCACTGGTCATCCGGTTGCGCCCGATGTTAGCGACCCCAGCGGCTTCTGAGATATCCGACCGCCTGCTGGGTTTGCGGCTGGTTGAGATAATTTTCCCGGAACAAAATGGTGCCATCGATATTCGGGTTGGATTCATTCAGATCAAGCTGCTTTTTCAGTTCAGGCACGCCGCCCTGCCGCGTCCAGTCAGGCTCAATTTTCGACGGCTCGCCCACTTTATACAGCGCCAGACCAATATAGAGTCGGGTTTTAGTCGGCTTCACCACCTCAGCCCACCAGTTAGCTAATACATCGTAACGGGCCGCCTGGCGTGAAAACGGCCAGTAGAGCTGGGGAGCAATGTAATCCAGCAGCCCCTGCTGAACCCAGCGACGGGTATCCGCATAAGCTTCGTCGTACGCCGCCGCCCCGCGCGTGTCCGAACCGGCAGGATCGTGGGACAGGTTGCGCCAGACGCCAGCCGGGCTGACGCCAAATTCGACATCCGGCTTCAGTTGCTTAATGGTGCGGGAAACCTGCTCGATCAGCTGCTGCGTATTGTGGCGGCGCCAGTCGGCTTTAGAGGCAAAACCCTGGCCCCAGCGGCGGAATGTCTGGCTGTCATTGAGCATCGAACCGGGCGATTCGGCATAAAAGTAATCATCAAACTGCACGCCATCTACCGGATAATGAGCGACTACTTCCGCCACAATGCTGGTGATCCAGTCACGTACAGCCGGAATGCCGGGATCAAGCACGTAACGATCCCCGGCGGTGCGAATCCAGTCAGGATGCAGCACGAATACGCTGGCCGGATGCAGCGACAGAGTACGATTCAGCGCGCTGACGGTTGAAGGTTTGGTATTCACTGACACGCGGTAGGGATTGAACCAGGCGTGTACCTTAATGCCGCGTTTATGCGCCTCATCCAGCATAAACTGCAGCGGATCGTAGCCGGGATCTTCACCGATTTTGCCGGTCAGCAAATCTGACCACGGCAGAATTTTTGATGGCCAGAGCGCGGTTGCATCGGGTTTTACCTGAAAGAACACCGTATTGATGCCGAGACTTTTCAGGTTATCCAGCTTAGCGATTAGCGCCCGCTGCTGCTGACTGATGCGCTGGGCGGCCGGAATGCCGTTGACCGATTCCACCGGCGGCCAGTCGAGACGCGAAACGGTGGCTAACCAGACGCCGCGCACCGGTTGTTTTATCTGCGGCTGAGGAGGCTGAGGCGTGACTGGCTGCGGTGACTTTGTCACTGGCGGAAAAGGCGTAACCAGCGAACGTGGTGGTTGAGAGGCGCAGCTGACCAGCAGCAGTGCAGCAGCCAGCGCTGCGCCTCGCCTGATCAAGGTCCCGGTCAGGCCGGGACGGGAATAAACGGCAATGATGAACTCCAGTAAAATCTGGTCAGGTCGCAAAAGGGACATTCTCGGCGAGCGGGATTAAAAGTCAATGCGTTAGCACAAAACCACCGGTGAAACAGCCACTGCCACCGTCCCGCTCTGTCTTTCAGCGCCCTGCCGCCTCACTTGGCGCTGTCACGCCGTCACCGTCAGGGTGAGGCTGATGCCTTCATCAAGCGCATTGTCAGCCAGCCTGAACTGATAGTCACCTGTCATCTGCTGCCAGTCCCGGCTGCTGACGTCGAACGCGGCGAGACAACGGGGTTCAATTCCAATCGGTATCGTCCGCTCTTCGCCCGCTTCAAGCATCACTTTCTGAAAGCCTGCCAGTCGCCACGTCTGGCTGGGATCACTGATGCGTCGGCCGTAGAGCTGTGCCACCGTTGCGCCAGCCCGATCGCCCCTGTTTTTGATCACGACGCTGGCGTGCAGTCGCGCATCCTGCTGGGTGATCTGCAGGCTGTGGGCGGTAAAGTGGGTATAGGAAAGACCATAACCAAAGGGAAACAGCGGATTCAGTTTCTCCCGTTCAAACCAGCGGTAGCCCACATCTGCGCCTTCAATGTTGTAATCGACATGAAACACGCCACCGCGCAGCGGCTCGCCGGGATTGGAGGTGGTGGTAGTCGGATCGGTCATCGCCGGGCGCGGCAGTTGATTTTCATCTTGCGGGAAGGTTACCGGCAGCCGTCCGGATGGATTCACCCGCCCAGACAGCACGCCGGCAATCGCCTCGCCGCCACCGGAACCGGGATAAAACGCCGCCAGCACCGCGCCGACTTCATCCAGCCACGGCATTTTAACCGGGCCACCCGACTCTGCCACCACAATGGTGCGGGGATTAGCCCGTGCCGCGGCATAGATCAGTTGATCCTGTTGGTCTGGCAGCGTCAGATCGGCCAGATCCTGCCCTTCAGTATTCCACGACTCAACAAACACTATCACTGCATCAGCGGCGGCGGCCTGGCTGGCAACGGCGTCGTGATCGTGGCCTTCCAGATATTCCACCTGTGCGGCACCCAATTCACAGCGGATGGCGTGTAGCGGAGATGAGGGATGATAAACTTTTGGCACCGCCACGCCCATGATAGCGGCCCCTTGTTCGGCATAATGTCCAATCGGCGTAACCGAAGAGGAACCACCGCCGGATAACACCCCTTTGTCCGCATGGCCGCCCACCACCAGCAGACGCGGCAGATTCAGCGCCAGCGGCAGGCAGCGATCTCTGTTTTTCAGCAGTACGATGCCGTTTTCCGCCGACCGCTGGGCGATCAGCCGATGGGCACTGTAATCAATCGGCACGCCCGGCGTGGCGGGAAAGTCTATCGCCCCGACGGCAAACAGGCTTCTTAACTGCCGTCTGACCATCTCATCCAGTCGCTCAGCCGGAATCCGTCCCTGTTCCACCGCCTGCCTGAGTGGATCGCCAAAGAAGGGCTCCGGGTCCATGTTGCTGCCGGACTGTACATCCAGCCCGGCCAGCGCGGCCTTGTCGGTGGAATGGGTTGCGCCCCAGTCCGACATCACCCAGCCTTTAAAGCCCCACTCCGTTTTCAATACCTGCTGCAACAGGTGACGGTTTTCACTGGCCCATTCGCCGTTGACCAGGTTATAACCCGGCATCACGGCACCCGGCTCGCCCAGTTCAATGGCGATCCGGAACGCCAGCAGATCCGACTGTTGCATCGCCTGTTCATCAATATCGGAACTGGCCAGCACGCGCCCGGTTTCCTGCGCATTCAGCGCAAAATGTTTCACGGTGGAAACTACATGCTGTGACTGAATGCCTTTCACCGAATGGCCAGCTATGATCCCGGTCAGCAGCGGATCTTCTGAGATATATTCAAAGTTGCGGCCACCTCGCGGTTCGCGGATCAGATTGGCACCGCCTGCCAGCTGCACATTAAAACCTTTGGCATGGGCTTCTCGCCCCAGCATGTTGCCGGTGGTTTCGGCCATCGCCGGGTCAAACCCCGCGCCCAGCAGTAGCGATGAGGGCAGCGCCGTGGCATTGTCACCAGGCCGCACGTTCGCCAGGTTCCCGACGCCCAGGCTGGCGTCCGATTGTTGCATTGCCGGAATACCCAGCCGCTCAATCGCCGGATAGCAGGCCGCTGACCCTAAAGCTCCCGGAACCGGGGCTTCACCCGGCGCCGGGATCGCCATCGGTCCGCTGAGCCAGCGCATTTTTTCGTCGAGGGTCATCTGTTCCAGAACGCTTTCGGCGCGTTCATCTGCGCTCAGCGACCGGTCCTGCCAGCGGAAAGTCATGGTTTTGCTCCCTGAAGTGGGTGGTGGACAGTAAAAAGGCCACCTGACGAGGTGGCCTGTGGACATTATTTGCGGGCCTGATCCTGACGTTCATCCAGCGTCTGACGGTACTCATCCAGGAAAACCTGCTCCGCGGGATCAAGACGATCCATACCGCTGGTAAACCGATGCCAGTAAGGATACTGCGGTGCCGGGCGCGTCACCTTTTCAATGCGCTGCCGCTGCGCCTCGCTGAGCTGAAGGTCAAAAGCGGCCAGGTTCTCGCGCAGGTGCGCTTCTGTCCGGTTACCGACAATCAGCGAGGTAATCGCCGGTCGGGTCGCCAGCCACGCGAGGCAAACCTGCGATATCGAAGCGTTAAGCTCTGCGCCCACCCCGGCGAGCACGTCGATAATGTCATATGCCCGATCCATGTCATGCACATAGGGCTCAGGCCAGCCGCTTCCCTGCCGCGTTGTTGCAGGTGCTTTGCTGTGGCGGTTCACGGCACCGGTTAACAGTCCTTCTCCCAGCGGTCCCCACACCAGCGTGCCAATATCCTGATCCAGCGCCATCGGCAGCAGTTCGTACTCCGCTTCGCGCGACTCCGGCGTGTAGTAAATTTGCTGGCTGATGGGCTTCATCAGCTGGTTAACTTCGGCGCTGCCCAGCGTTTTCATCATCTGCCATGCCGTGTAGTTCGAAGTGCCGAAGTAACGAATCTTGCCGCTTTTCACCAAATCTTCCAGTGCGCGTAACGTCTCTTCAACCGGCGTAATGCCATCCCAGTTGTGAATCTGGTAGAGATCGATGTGATCGGTTCTCAGACGTCGCAGGCTGGCTTCGCAGGCTCTGATCAGATGATAGCGGCTGGCACCGCTCTGGTTCGGCCCGTCGCCCAGCGGGCTGCGAGCTTTGCTGGCGATAATCAGCCGATCGCGCTTGTCGCCCAGCGCTTCACCGACCACTTCTTCGGCCCCACCCATCGAATAGAGATCGGCGGTATCAATCATATTGACGCCGTGATCCAGGGCGATATCGATGAAGCGTCGTGCTTCAGCGGCATTCACATTGCCGGTTTTTTCAAAGCCCGCTTTTCCGCCGAAAGGCACCGTACCCAGTACAAAGCGCGAAACCTGTAATCCGGAATGACCCAGTTTTCTATAGTGCATTTACCTTCCTCCTTTACCGCTTACAAAGGCGAACGTATTCGCAATATTGAGCTTCTGCCCGCACTGGCGCAGGCAGAATTTATTCTGCTGTCAGCGCGATCGAACCGTGTCTGACCGTTTTCGCTCTGCCACACAGAATAGCACTTTTGAAATATATTAATTTAATCAAGGGCTTAAAGTAATTGTTCCTGACGTGGCCTGCTGCCAGCCCGCGCTTCCGTCAGCAACAGGAGGCGGCAGTTTTTCAGAAGGCGCATGAATACCATCCCGGCGGCGGCCAGACAGGCCTTCAGCGGACCGAACGCGTCCTGAAACGGCCAATCGTTGACGCAGGCATAGCCGGGTAGCCGTCCGCGTTGCTGCGGTGGACGCATATCATATTGCGATAAGGGCCGGAGTTTGACGCCCCGCGCCAGCGAACCATTCAGCCAATCCGTAATACCGGATAAAGCGTTGTGTTAAAGGTGCCCAGGGGTTGAGGGATAACAGACTGCCTTCTTCCTGCAACGGCCGGTTAGTCGGGCAGGTCAACGCAGCGTGAGCCAGTTATTAATCCTGGATTTGAAATCCATTCGATATTAACCCTGACTTCAGCATGGCTTTATTGGGTGCCGTGTTAAAAAGCAGAATGGCGGCGGTAATCTCCTCGCGATAAATTAATTAGCAGGCAATCAATCACGCTTCTTATTTCTTAATTCATTCTATCTGGCTTGCGTCTATCAGCGGCAAATAAGCCGCTGATATCGTTGCCGGGCCGCATTTTACTCTTTCAGGAGGAAATAAAGGGGATCAGAGGTAGGTAACTGTAACCATGCCCTGCCGTTTAGCGGCATCAAGCCATTTCGTTTCGACTGTGAATGGCAATTGACCCATCTTTTGCGATTTCGTCATATCCAGGGTGCTGACTACCATTTTACCGGTCATCGGATCGGTACACTGAAGCGCCGCCGGATTCTGCATCACATTCATATCACAGGAGCCATTAACAATCGCTCCGCTGAAGCTAATAGTGCCGGAGGAAGACAAACTTTCTGCGCTGGCACTCTGTCCAAACAATGTAAAAAGCAGTGTGGCTAAGCAGGCGTTTAACGATAATTTCATTGCGCATTCTCCTGAGTGTGTCAGACCGTTATCGGCATTCACCGCGGTATATTGAGGCCAGCGATAAGAAAAAGAGGTAAGGAAACCCTCAGCGTGATGACTACCCTGCTGAATGCGTCATTACAGGGCGTTAAATAGCCGAATGTGACTTGACTGAATAAATTAAGACGTAGATGAGTATAGCTCAGCCGCTGGGCTTTGAGATTTTTCTTAGCATTTTTATTTAACGTCTCTGCTGGTCGTGATCAGCGATCA
>Ga0302349_1000674_pt1 | contig 36690 bp, 32 predicted proteins | sample PhyAR1_FD_202176 | JGI IMG/M metagenome (GOLD analysis project Ga0302349, IMG submission 202176) | Leaf surface microbial communities from alfalfa plants in UC Gill Tract Community Farm, Albany, California, United States - DLSL A.R1... | ecosystem: Host-associated > Plants > Phyllosphere >...
TTATGGATACCCTGCGGGCAAGTGGCGTGCAGACCGGCGGCCCCGCGGCGATGAATCCGCGTGACCGCCAGCAGTTTGCTAACGAACTGGACAGCTGGCTCAGACAGCAAAAACGCTGAGCTTAGACGAAGTTATCGTCGTCGAAATCGTTACCGCCAAAATCGTTGAGATCGCTGTTATCGGCGAAGCCATTATCCCAGCCCGCATTCTGATCGAGGAATGCGCTGTCCTCACCGCCACCATTAAAGGTGTTGAGGTTGTCATTAACATCCGGCAGCGGCGGCTCGTTAATGATGTTCACAATTTCTTCCGGCTGGGAGTGATGAAACATGCTGGTCAGCATATCCGCCATCACCACGCCGCCCGCAACGCCCACCGCGGTTTGCAGCGCACCGCCCAGGAAACCGGTACCGCGTGCGGCTGGCGCACTGGCATATTGCGGTGGCTGTGCCGCCTGCTGCTGCGGCGCACTGTTCCACGCCGGAGGCTGCTGTTGCGCAGGCGGCTGCTGGCGTGATCCGCTGCCAAATAAGCCCGACAGAAACCCTCCGCTGCTCTGTGCCTGCTGTTGCTGCTGTTGCTGTTGCGCCAGTCGGCTCTCCAGCTCAGTTACCCGATCATTGAGTTTTTTCAGCGCGGCTTCCTGAATCAGAATCGCCTGCGCCATGTAATAGGGCGCGCCCGGCTGCGCCTGCAGATGCTGGTTAATCAGTTGTTCGGCAGCGGCATCGCGTGCCACGGTCTGGCTTTCTGCCTGTTTAAGACGGCTGAACAGCCCTTCGATCAGTTGTTGTTCTTCGCGTTGCATGATGACTCTCCTGTTGCGATTCTATTCAGTATATGGGGCTGCCAGGCTGCAAAGTAAAATTGTGGCGGTAAGCAAATGTTGCGGACGTCACCACGCACCCTCCATGCACAAAACGTGCATGCGTTTCGCTTTGAAAATAAAGGAATTGTCTGAAGTTGTCGGGTCTGGCTGCGCATTTCATGCTTGATGGGTAGAGGCAAAAAAGAAATCCAGTTATCATGCGTCGCATTATTGAGCGAAATATCCAGCCGCAGCATGCGGCAAGGCGGAGGAATGGCCCTGATGTCTCTACCCATCTTTTTGATTGGCGCACGCGGTTGCGGCAAAACCACTGTCGGCAAAGCGTTGTCGCAGGCGTTGGGCTACGCCTTTTGCGATACCGATCATCATCTGCAGCTCACCACGCAGCGCAGCGTGGCGGAGATAGTGGCAGCTGAAGGCTGGGAAGGGTTCCGTGCACGGGAAACCGAGTCGCTCAGGGCGGTGACCGCGCCGTTGACGGTGATTGCGACCGGCGGTGGCATGGTGCTGGCCGAAGAGAACTGCCGCTTTATGCAGGAGCAGGGCCGTGTCATCTGGCTTAGCGCCTCGCCGGAGGTGCTGGCGGAGCGGCTGGAGAGCCAGCCCGAAACGGCACAGCGCCCAACGCTAACCGGACGCCCGATTGCCGATGAGATGGAAGAGGTGCTGCGTGAGCGCGCCCATTTATACCGCGCGGCGGCTCATCATCAGGTCAATGCCATGCAGTCGCCTGAGGGCGTCGTCGATGAGATCCTGCACTCGTTATCGCTGGCGCGCGCCAGCTAACCCTCAGATTTTTCCCGCTTTGATCCCGCTTACAGTGCGGTTGTCTATACTTAGCTTCTGACAGGCATCGGCCTGTCTTGTGGAATGTGATTCAGCTAAGAGGGACACAGTATGCCGACAAGACCACCGTACCCACGCGAAGCGCGAATTGTGCCGGTTGAAAAGGGCACCGAAGCTAATAAAGTCACATCGTATGAATTACGTGCTGACCATCCCAAACCAAATTCATTAATCAGTGAGCACGAAACGGAAGAGGAAGCGCGTGACGCCAAGCTGCGTTACGAAGACGTCGAAAAAGAGTAAAACGTTGCCGCTGGCAGGGATGCCAGCCGACATCATGCCAGAATGACGCAATTTTTTGGCTGAATCCATTTAGCCTTCCCTTCTGTTCTGCCTCACCGGACTCCCGCCAGATAAAGCCCCGCTAATCATTCTTCCGCCCTGATTTTGTCCGCCTGTCGATCGGTTCAGCTAAAAATTGTCTCTTGACCGATTCAGCGCAACGTTTTATTTTCGATTTACCGAATCAGGAACTCAGTTCCATATAGTGAAACTCGCTGCATGACCACACTCGAAAATGCCGCCGCCGTACTCAGACTGTTCCAGCGCAAAGGCGTGACTCAGGGACATGTCGGGCTGACATTTAGTGAAGTGGTTGATGCGCTGACGCTGCCGAAAAGCACCGTTTCACGTCTGCTGGCCACGATGGAGAGTCAGGGGCTGCTGGAGCGGGATGCCGAAACGCGTTGCTTTCATATTGGTCGCGTCCTGTTGGCTGCAGCCGGACATTATCTCTCGGCGCCGCTGGTTGATAGCGTCTCCGCGGCCATGGTCAGGCTGGCAGAGAGCACCGGCTGTATGGGCTATGTCTCTAAGCTGGCCGGACGCGAAATATTAGTCATGCGTATGTTTCATGGTCGCCATTTCACCCAGATGGTGACGCCGCCAGGCAGTCGTATGCCGGCGGCCGCAACCTCAACCGGCCGGGCGCTGTTAGCCCAGCTGAGTGATGAAGAGGTTCAGGCGCGTTATCTCGATAACTGGCAGGTGGTTTCCGCAAATTCACCTCAAACGCCTGACGCGCTTTGTGCACGATTAGCTGAAGTGCGTCAGCACGGCTGGTCACTGGCGCGCAATGAGTCACTGCCCGGCATCAGCTCGCTGTCGGTCTGCGTGCATAACAAACATCATGGCGAAACGGTGGCGCTCTGCCTCTCGTTTCTGTCGCAGGAGAGTGAGCCGGGCTACCCGTCAGACCTGCTCGAAGCATTACGCGCAACGGCTGCAGAGATAGCCGAAAAATATGGCGCGTAACTTCACAACGATTTTATCGGCGTAATATTTCGCCACACCAGGGAAAACAAAGGCCTTCGGGCCTTTTTCTTTCAATCTGATCGTCACTCTTTGCGCAGCATCGGTTGCTGTGCGCGCCTCCCCACGTCTTTTTACGGCTTAAAGCCTGGGCTGCGCGCGCCTGTAGCTGGCTGCTGCGGCGTGTCCGATCGGTGAAATATAAAAACGACGTAAGCCAGCTGGCTGGCAATACGTTATTTCATTTCGTCTGGGTAGGGAGGGGTGGGAATATATGGAACGGGTCAATCCGATTAAGCACGCTGGCGTTGCGCTGGTTTTAATTTTTCTTTCAATTGCGGGTGCCATTATTGGTATTCAGCTGATCACCACCATTGGGGTGACACCCAATACCTCCATTATTGGCGCGCTGTTTGCCATGCTGCTGGCGCGCATTCCGCTACAGGCTTTTCGCCGTTATCGCTCAATTGAAATCCAGAACCTGGCGCAGACCGCCATCTCCTCGGCCACCTTTGGTGCGGCAAATAGCCTGCTGATGCCGATTGCCGTGCCCTGGGCGCTGGGTGAACCGCAACTGGTACTGCCGCTGTTCTGTGGCGTCAGCGCGGCCATGCTGCTGGATGCCTGGCTGCTCTATCGACTGTTTGATACCCGCGTCTTCCCGGCCAGCAATGCCTGGCCGCCGGGCGTTGCGGCGGCAGAAGCGATTAAGGCTGGCGATAAAGGCGGACGTCAGGCGTGGCTGCTGGTGATGGGCATTGTGGGTGGCATCGTCGGCGCGATGCTGAAGATTCCGATGTCCGCTTTCGGCACGGCTTTTATCGGCAACATCTGGGCGCTGTCGATGCTCGGCATCGGCTTCCTGCTGCGCGCTTATGCTCAGCCGGTGGCCGGTATTGATATTAACGCCCTCTACATTCCGCATGGCGTGATGGTCGGTGCCGGTCTGGTGGCGCTGATTCAGGTGGTGATGGTGATCCGCAGCCGCAAAAACGATGCGCTGGTGGTCAGCCGTAATGGTAATGAGGTGCAGCGGGCGCTGGGATTGGGCAGCGTTGGCTACATCCTCATCTCGGCGCTGCTGGCGCTGGCCGGCGGATTATGGAGTGAAATGGGGCTGGCGATGCTGCTGCTGTTTATTCTGTACGCCGCCTTTGCCGCCTTCGTTCACGAACTGATTGTCGGCATTGCCGCCATGCACTCCGGCTGGTTCCCGGCGTTTGCGGTGGCGCTGATCACCCTCATTATTGGCATCCTGATTGGCTTTCCACCGCTGGCACTCTGCCTGCTGTGCGGCTTTACCGCCGCCACCGGACCAGCCTTTGCCGATATGGGTTACGACCTCAAGGCGGGCTTTATCCTGCGCGGTAACGGCGCAGATATGCAGCAGGAGCTGTGGGGCCGCCGCATCCAGCTGATCGCCGCGATGATCGCCTTCGTGGTGTCGATTCCGCTGGTCTGGTATGCCCACACGCTGTTCTTCACCGACAACCTGCTGCCGCCAGTGGCGCGGGTCTATGCCAAAACCATTCAGGCTGGCGCAGAGCCAGGCATTGCCGGCAACCTGCTGATCTGGGCGATCCCTGGCGCGATAATTCAGCTGATCGGCGGGCCAAAGCGCCAGTTAGGCGTGCTGTTAGCCACCGGTTTACTGATCAATAACGCCATGGCCGGCTGGGCGGTGGTGGTGGGGATCGCGCTGCGTATCGTGATCATTCGCGTCTGGGGCGAGCGTGGCCGTTCGCCAATGGAAGTGATGGCCGCGGGCTTTATTGCCGGTGATGCGCTCTTCAGCTTCTTTAATTCACTGTTTGCCAGCAGCAGTAAAAAATAGCTAAGGATTAACCATGAGTTTACAGCAGACCTTGCAGGTCTTTGAGTTACTGGATAGCGCCCTGATTGACGGGCAGCAGGTAGTGGATCTGTTCGCCGCGTACCCGGAAGTGCAGGCCAGCGTGAAGCGGGTTTCCGGTCCCAAAGGCCGGACCGATTTTGTACGCATCGCGATTGCTGGCACGCAGGGCAAAGCCAGCGGCGGGACGGCACCGACGCTGGGCATTATTGGTCGTCTTGGGGGCATCGGCGCCCGGCCTGGGCGCATCGGCATGGTATCCGATGCCGACGGAGCCGTGGCGGCGATCGCCAGTGCGCTCAAGCTGGCGCAGATGCAGAGCAAAGGCGACCGGCTGGCGGGTGACGTAATTGTCACCACTCATATCTGCCCGGATGCGCCCACCCGGCCGCATCAACCGGTCGACTTTATGGATTCGCCGATTGACGATATCACCATGAATGATAACGAAGTGGTCGAGGGCGTGGAGGCGATTCTCTCCATCGACACCACCAAAGGGAACCGCATCATCAACCACAAGGGCTTTGCGCTCTCGCCCACGGTGAAAGAGGGTTACATTCTGCGGGTCTCTGAGGATCTGTTGCGCATCATGGAGATGACCACCGGTCGTCCTGCCGTCACTTTTCCCATCACTACTCAGGACATCACCCCTTACGGAAATGGCATCTACCATCTGAACAGCATTCTGCAACCGTCGACCGCCACCGATGTGCCGGTGGTGGGGGTGGCGATCACCGCAGAATCGGTGGTGCCGGGCTGCGGTACCGGTGCCAGTCATGAGGTGGATATCGCCGCTGCGGCGAAATTTGCGGTGGAAGTGGCGAAAGAGTTTGGTCGCGAGACCTGCCACTTTTATGACGCAGAAGAATACGCGCGGCTGCTGGCGCTCTACGGCAGCCTGGGACATTTGCGTCAGCGGAATCACTGAGATGGCTAAATCCCTGGTCACTCTGACCATCGGTCAGTCACCGCGCAGCGACATTCTGCCGCTGCTGCGTCTGCATCTGCCGGACGCCGTGACCGATCATGCCGGCTTGCTTGATGGATTAAGCGCGGCCGATATCGCGGCGCAGTATGGTCCGGCGGCGGGCGAGAAGATCCTGGTTTCCCGGCTGCAGAGTGGTGAGCAGGTACGGCTGGCGGCATCCAGAGTGGAGCAGGGATTGCAGCGCAAAATCAGCGCTCTGGAGCAGGCGGGTTACGACACCATTCTGCTGCTCTGTACCGGCGAATTTGGCACCTTACGCACCCGGCGCGCGCTGCTGCTGGAGCCGGATCGCATTATCCCGCCGCTGATCTGCGCGATGGTTCAGCAGCAGCGGGTCGGGATTGTGGTGCCGGTTGAAGAGCAGGTGGTGGAACAGGCGGCGAAGTGGCAGTTGCTGCCCACGCCAGCCCATTACGCCGTCGCCAGCCCCTATCAGGCCGATGAGGCCACCTTCGCGGCGGCGGCCCGCACGCTACAGGCTGCCGATGTCGGTCTGGTGGTGCTGGACTGTTTTGGCTATCACCAGCAGCATCGGGCTGCGCTGCAGTCGCGGCTCGGCGTACCGGTATTGCTTTCGAATCAGCTGGTGGCCAGGCTGGCGGCAGAACTGCTGGGCTGACGGGAGAGATCACAAACGACCATCATTTCGCGTGACAGATCAGCGAGTTCCCTTCTACACTGCCAGACACCTTAATGTGCTGTGAGGAAGTATTATGCTCAACATTAGTGAGTATTTTGACGGAAAAGTTAAATCCATCGGTTTTGACAGTGCGAGCACCGGCCGTGCCAGCGTGGGCGTGATGGCTGAAGGCGAATATACCTTTGGTACCGGTCAGCCGGAAGAGATGACCGTGGTGAGCGGCTCGCTGAAGGTACTGCTGCCGGGTGAAACCGAGTGGCAATGGTTTGAGGCGGGTTCGGTGTTTAACGTGCCGGGCCACAGCGAATTTCACTTACAGGTTGGCGAACCCAGTTCTTATCTCTGTCGCTACCTGAAAGGATAAAAAAATGGCCGCAATGCGGCCATTTTCTTTCAGAGCGACGCCAGCTTAACGCTGTGCTTCGCCGCCTAACGCTTCCACCAGGTTGCTGGTCAGCGCAGCCAGTTCGCTGGTCATCAGAATAAAGTCGGCGTCAAAACGCTGGGCAAAATCTTCCCGATCAATATCATCGTTCTGGTCGCGCAGCGTGTCGCTGAACTTCAGGCGTTTGATTGAACCGTCGTCGGCCAGCATAAACTGAATGCGCTCCTGCCAGTCCAGCGCCAGTTTGGTCACCAGTTTACCCGCTTCGATGTGATTCGCGATCTCATCACAGACCAGATCCTGTTTCTTGCAGCGGATCACGCCGCCATCTTCCAGCAGCGCTTTCAGCTCGGCTTCATCCATCAGGGCGAAACCGGCGGGCACCTCGCCAGAACGTACCCATTCGGTCAGGGTCAGTTCAATCGGGCTTTCCAGCGTCAGCGGCACCACCGGCAATGAGCCGAGGCTTTTGCGCAGCAGCGCCAGCGTATCTTCCGCTTTTTTGGCGCTGGCGCAGTCAACCATAATCAGGTTGTTCACCGTGTCGATCCACAGCCAGGTCTGGCTAAAGCGGCTGAAGGCACGCGGCAGCAGGCTGTGCAGCACTTCATCTTTCAGCGAATCTTTTTCGGTCTTCTTCAGCTTGCGGCTCTGCTCCGCTTCCAGCTTGTCGATTTTCGCTTCCAGCGCCTGTTTCACGACCGGTGACGGCAGCATTTTCTCTTCTTTGCGGGCGCAAATCACGATCTGACCGTTGTTTTCATGGGTCAGCGCATCGCTGCGGTTGCCCATCGGCGGCACCCAGCCGGTTTTGCTCATATCCTGACTGCCACACGGCGAAAAAGTGAAGGCGTCGAGCTGTTTTTCCATCTCATCTGCGGACAACGGAATGTCACGATTCAGACGATAAACCATCATATTTTTAAACCACAACATCGGGATTCCTTACCGTGGCGCGATCGGGCGCACAAGTCTAACAGAGTCAGCGCGCATGATAGCGAAACATCGGAGTGGTTTCATTGCCTTTCCGGCTGACGCCTTCTACTGTATGTTCCACCTGAACGAATAACGAGGAATAAACCGTGCGCATAGGCATTGATTTGGGTGGCACCAAGACAGAAGTGATTGCGTTATCCAACGCCGGACAGGAGCTGTTTCGTCACCGGGTCAATACCCCGCGTGATGACTATCAGGCAACGGTCCAGGCGATTGTCGATCTGGTCAGGCTGTCAGAGCAGAAAACCGGTCAGACCGGCACCGTTGGCCTCGGTATTCCCGGCACGATTTCGCCCTACAGCAAGCGGGTCAAAAATGCCAACTCCACCTGGCTTAACGGTCAGCCGCTGGATAAAGATCTGGCGCAGGCGCTGAATCGTGACGTGCGCATCGCCAACGACGCGAATTGTCTCGCCGTTTCCGAGGCGGTTGACGGAGCGGGTGCCGGACAGCCGCTGGTGTTTGCGGTGATCATCGGCACCGGATCGGGTGCCGGGATCGCAATCAACGGCCAGTCTCGTATCGGCGGTAACGGCAATGCTGGCGAGTGGGGCCACAATCCGCTGCCGTGGATGGATGAAGATGAGCTGCGCTATCGGCAGGAAGTGCCCTGTTATTGCGGGCAGCAGGGCTGTATTGAGACCTTCGTCTCAGGCACCGGTTTCGGTATTGATTATCAGCGGCTGAGCGGCGTGTCACGTAAAGGGGCGGAGATCGTGGCGCTGCTGGAACAGCAGGATCCGATCGCTGAACTGGCGATGAGCCGATATGAACTGCGGCTGGCAAAATCGCTGGCGCAGGTGGTGAATCTGATCGATCCGGACGTGATCGTGCTGGGCGGCGGCATGAGCAATGTGGATCGTCTCTATCAGACGGTGCCGACGCTGATGAAAAAATGGGTATTCGGTGGCGAATGCGAAACGCCGGTGCTGAAGGCGCAACACGGCGATTCGAGTGGCGTGCGTGGAGCAGCCTGGCTCTGGCCGCTCAACCACTGATTTTAGCTAGCCTGTCCGGGGCGCGACCTCAGGCCGCGCCCTGCTATTCACCCACCAGCATACTGTCCTGCGGCGCGCGATCGCGCTGTGCCTTAGTCGCCAGGAAGTAGAGATAGCCCACCAGCATAAAGGCGACGAACAGCGCGCCGATCACCGGGTTAAACCACAGCATCGCCAGCAGGCAGATCACCGATAACAGCAGGGCGATGCCCGGTACGATCGGATAACCTGGCGCACGGAAGCTGCGCGCCAGATCCGGTGCCGAACGGCGCAGCCGGAACAGGCTCAGCATACTCATGATATACATCACAATGGCGCCGAACACCGCCATAGTGATCATCGCCGCCGTCAGCGTCATCCCCTGCAGATTAATAATTCCGTCGCTGTAAATGGCGGCGATCCCCAGTATCCCGCCGGTAATAATGGCGCGATGCGGCGTCTGAAAGCGCGACAGTTTCGCCAGCCCGGGCGGCAGATAGCCGGCGCGGGCCAGCGCAAAGAACTGGCGTGAATAGCCGAGGATGATGCCGTGGAAGCTGGCGATCAGGCCAAACAGGCCGATCCACACCAGCATGTGCATCCAGTTAGAGTGTTCGCCGACGATCATTTTCATCGCCTGCGGCAGGGGATCGTTGATGTCGGACAGTTTACGCCAGTCACCCGCGCCGCCCGCCATCAGCATCACGCCAATTGCCAGCACCACCAGCGTCAGAATGCCGCTGATATAGGCTCGCGGGATGGTACGGGTCGGATCTTTCGCCTCTTCCGCCGCCATCGCAGCACCTTCAATGGCAAGGAAAAACCAGATGGCGAATGGGATTGCGGCAAAAATACCGGAAAACGCCGGCATACCGAAGCTGTCGCTGCCGGCCCAGCCGTGCGCGGCAAAGTTCGCCAGGCTGAAACCGGGCGAGACCACGCCCATAAACACCAGCAGCTCAATCACCGCCAGAATGGTCACCACCAGCTCGAACATCGCCGCCAGTTTTACGCCAAGAATATTCAGCGTCATAAACAGCAGATAAGCGCCGACCGCGGCGGTTTTCGGGTTGAGTGCCGGATACTGCACGTTGAGGTAGGCACCAATTGCCATCGCAATCGCCGGTGGCGCAAAGACGAACTCAATCAGCGTGGCCAGACCGGCAATCAGCCCGCCGGTTTCGCCAAAGGCGCGGCGGCTGTAGGCAAACGGCCCGCCGGCGTGAGGAATTGCGGTGGTCAGCTCGGTAAAGCTGAAAATAAAGCAGGTATAGAGCGTGGCTATCAGCGCGGTGGTGACCAGGAAGCCCAGCGTGCCCGCCACCGCCCAGCCGTAACTCCAGCCAAAATATTCGCCTGAGATAACCAGGCCAACCGCAATTCCCCACAGATGCAGGGTGCCCAGCGTGGGCTTGAGTCTGTTTGTCATACTGTTATCCCCGTCGTTGTTGGTGCCGCGCGGCAGTGATACCGCACCTCATGGTTTACGCTACAGTGAAGGGATAATGCCGTTGCCTGACGGGCCGCGACTTGACGCCGGCGCGGTCAATGCTGTCCTCCACGGTCAACTCACAGGCAACACCGGGCCAGATGCACGCTGCGGTCAACTTTGACTCCTCTGCGGTCAAGCAGCTCAGGTTCTGGCAACGCATGCTGAGGTTACGCAAGTGACAGGAGCCGGAATGATGAGCGCGAAACAATATGACAACCTGACTGATTCTCAACTTACCGCACTGGCACAGCAGGCGCTGGGCTGTTATCCCGCCGCACTGCAGGGCACCCTGCGGCTGCTGTGTCGTTCGGAGAACGCCACGTTTCTGCTGCAGGCGGGCAGCCGGCGTTATGCGCTGCGGCTGCATCGCGGCGACTACCATCAAAAAGCGGATATCCTCAGCGAGCTGCTGTGGCTGGACGCGCTGCGCGAAACCGGCATCGTAGTACCCGAGGCGGTGCCGGACAGCCAGGGCGAAAGGGTACTGACGCTGCGTTTGCCGGACGGTGGCGAGCGGTATGTGGTGCTGTTTCACTGGATCGACGGCGAGATGCCGACCACCGAGGTGGACCCGCGCGCCTTTCAGCAACTGGGGCAGATTACGGCCCGGCTGCATCAGCACAGTAAACAGTGGCAGCCGCCGGCTGGTTTCCAGCGCATCCTCTGGGATCACCACACCATGACCAGCGCGCAGAGCCACTGGGGACGCTGGCAGGATGCGCCCAATCTGCCTTCCGCCGATCATGGGATCATCGAACAGGCGATCGCTCAGGCGGGCGAGGCGCTGACGGCGTTTGGCAAAGGATCGGATCGATTTGGCCTGATCCACGCCGATCTGCGACTGACTAATCTGCTGCTGCACCAGGGTGAAACCCGGGTGATCGATTTCGATGACTGCGGGCTGGGCTGGTATCTGCACGATCTGGCGGCAGCGATCAGTTTTGTCGAGCATCATCCGCGGGCGGCAGAGTGGATCGATCACTGGATTCGCGGCTACGAGCAGGTGTCGCACATCAGCGATCGGGAGATGGCGATGCTGCCAACGCTGCTGATCCAGCGCCGTATCCAGCTCACCGCGTGGGTAGGATCGCACGCCGAAACGGAGATGGCGCAGAGCCTGGGTCCGGAATGGGCCCGCCATTCAGTGCGGCTCTGCCGGCGTTATCTGGAGAGCGAGCAGTTGCCGGTCGGGGTCTGATGCACCAGCGGCGGGCGCAGGTGCGCCGCCGCAGTGCTGTGCGTCCAACCGCCGCGGTCTAACCCGCTGAAATCCTGAAGGATTAAGCTGGTACGGAAATTGCTCAGTCTGTTAATGGGTTTTCCCCTGAATCTGACTGAGGCGACCATGAATCCGATGATGATAAAACAGCCCGATGCATTTGCTGCCTGCTCCGCTGCGGCGGAGGCCGGTAATCACGGCGTGCTGGCCGCTGCGGCCACCGGCCTGAGCGATTTTATTCATACCCGTGGCGGTGACGTGGACCGTATCTTCGGCATCAGCGGTATCGATCCGGAGCGGCTCACCAGCCCGACGCTGAGCCTTGGGCTGGTTAACTACTGTCGGGTGCTGGAGGAAGCGGCACGACACTCCGGTTTTGATAACTTCGGTTTGCACTACGGCAGGCAGTTTAAACCGCAGTCATTAGGCCTGATTGGCTACATCGGCCTCTGTTCCGCCACGCTGGAACAGGCGCTACACAATGTGGTCAACGCCTTTCCGTGGCATCAGCACGACACCTTAACCCGGCTGGTGGACAAAGGAGAGTGCTGGCGGCTCGACTATCAGGTTCGCCACGGGGCGATTCTGACGCGCCGTCAGGATGCGGAGCTGACGCTGGGGATGTTCATGAATCTGATTCGTCATGTGGCGGGTAAAAACTGGGCACCGCGCGAGGTGCATTTTGAACATCCGCGCCCGGAACAGTGGCACGATCACGGGAAAGTGTTTGATGCGCCGGTCTGGTTCGATCAGCCCTTTAACTCGCTGGTGATCCCAAAGCGCGATCTGCTGCGCAGCATGCCGGAAAGCGATCCCATGTTGCTGATGGTGATGCAGGATGCCATCCGGCGGCTCAATCGGGCCGCTTCACAGCAGAGCATGGTGGAGCAGGCGCGCTCACAGGTAAACCTGTCGCTGATGCAGGGCGAACCGGTGCTGGAGGAGGTGGCTGATAAGCTGGGGTTATCGAGCTGGTCACTGCAGCGGCGGCTGCGTGAAGAGGGCTGCAGCTTCAGCGCGCTGGTGGATCAGGTACGCTGCGAAATGGCGACGCACTATCTGCAGCAGAAGCAGCTGCCGATCTCCGAAATGGCACTGCTGCTGGGCTACTCGGAAGTCAGCGCCTTCTCACGCGCGTTTCGGCGCTGGTTCGGCATCAGTCCGCGTCAGTGGCGCCAGCACGGGCTGGCAAGCTAGACTTGCGCGGCGCAAAGCCAAACCACGCCGGCTGAGTACGCACCGGCGGCGGCGGCAAACCTTTGGTCTGCGCAGCCAGCTGCCAGGCCCGTAAGCACAACGCCTCATCGCCCTGCGTCTGCGTCACCGCATAGCGTCCACTCTGTTGCCACTCCAGCCGGACCAGACATTGCTGGCCCGCATAGCGCGCCGCATCGCTGAACTGCTGATTCAGCCGGTGCTGCATTTGATTAGTCCACTGACAGGATGCGCTGTTGGGGTCCTTCGCGGGCTGACAGAGGTTGACCACACTATCCCGTTGCTTTGGTTCAGAATGCTGGCAGCCGCTCAGGACGATCGCAATAATTACGCCCGGCAACACTTTCATCTTTATATTAATTAAATTCATTGAACTGACCAATTCTGATTAAAGTTCTCTTCTTCTGCTGCCGACAGTCTACAGACCGGACTGGCGAATGCTATGGCATTACTCCGACTGTCGGCAGAACCAGAATTTACCGCCCCGAGCGCGGTTTCTTATTATTTATTCATGGAACAGAAATGCAGAAAAAATATGCCGTTGCGGCACTCACCTTACTCAGTGCTTCGCTGCTCAGCGGCTGCGCGACTGAATCCTCCCGTGCGATTGAAGCACCCCAGGTTCGTGCAGCCAGCCAGCCCGCTTACCAGGGCGTGCGCAGCCCGATTGCGGTTGGTCAGTTTGATAACCGCTCCGCTTACATGAACGGAATTTTCTCGGATGGCGTTGATCGGCTGGGTAATCAGTCAAAAACCATTCTGATCACCCATCTGCAGCAGACTAACCGTTTCAGCGTACTGGATCGCAGCAACCTGAAAGAGCTGGAGCAGGAAGCCGACTTCAAACGCAGTCAGCAAAATATCAAAGGCGCGAACTATATCATCACCGGTGATATCACCGAGTTTGGTCGCAAAGAAGTGGGTGACCAGCAGCTGTGGGGCATTCTGGGCCGCGGTAAGAGCCAGATCGCCTATGCCAAAGTCAATCTCAACGTGGTGGATGTCACCACCTCTGAAGTGGTGTTCAGCGCGCAGGGCGCTGGCGAATACCAGCTTTCAGCCCGTGAGATCATCGGTTTTGGCGGCACCAGCAGTTATGACTCGACGCTGAATGGCAAAGTGATGGATCTGGCGATTCGCGAAGCAGTCGATCATTTAGTGGATGGAATCAACAACGGCGCCTGGCGTCCGGCTAAATAAGGAAGTCATAAATGAAAGCGATCACACTGGGCGGCCTGCTGATGGCGGCTGCACTGCTGGCTGGCTGCGCGCCAAAAGCGCCGAAAACGATTTACTACTGGGGCGACTATCAGCAGCAGCTGTATAGCTACTATCAGAAGGATAGCGATCCACTGAAGCAGATCGACGCGCTGAATCTCGACGTTGAAAAAGCCCGTGCGGCAAACCAGCCGGTTGCGCCAGGGCTGCACGCGCAACTCGGCCTGCTCTACGCCAAAACCGGCGATACCCATAAAGCCTTCGGCCAGTTTGCGACCGAAAAGCAGCTGTTTCCGGAAGCGGGCCCATACATGGATTTTCTGATGAGTAACAAACAAGGAGTGACCCGGTGAAAAAACTGATTGTTCTGTGTGGCGCCCTGGCCGCGCTGCTGCTGACCGGCTGTGCGCAGCATAAAAAACCCTATGACTATAGCGCGTTCCGTGCCAGTAAACCGGCGTCGATTCTGGTGTTACCCGCCGAGAACAAAGCGCCGGATATCAATGCCGCTCACAGCCTTACGTCGCTGGTTACCCGGCCACTGGCTGAAGCGGGTTATTACGTTTTTCCGGTGGCGGTGGTGGAAGAGACTTTCCAGCAGAATGGCCTGACCAGCGGCAGCGAAATCCAGGCGGTCAGCCCGGCGCGTCTGAATAAAATCTTTCACGCCGATAGCGCGCTCTATATCTCCATCAGCGAGTACGGCAGCAGCTACCGGGTGATCGACAGCGTCACCACCGTGTCGGCGACCGCGCGCCTGGTGGATCTGCGCAGTGGCAAAGAACTCTGGCAGGGCTCCGCTTCCGCCAGTGACAATGAAGATGGTAACAACAATAGCGGTGGTCTGGTCGGCATGCTGGTCAGTGCGGCAATCAACCAGATCGCCAGCAACGTCAGCGACAAAGCCCATTCGATTGCCGGTCTCACCAGCAATCGCCTGCTGGCGCAGAACGAGCAGGGCGGTTTGCTGACCGGCCCGCGCTATAAGCTGATCAGCGCCCGCTGATCGGTGGCAGAGCGGGCGCTGCGGCGCCCGCTATCCCTGCGGCAGCTCCAGCTGGCTGTAGCCCAGCCCGTTCATTTTCCGCACTTTAATCTGCACCGGTATCCGCTCTTTCATCGCTTCAACGTGGCTGATCACGCCGATGGTTTTGCCGCTGGCGTTGAGCGCATCCAGCGCGTCGAGCGCGGTATCGAGCGTTTGCGCATCCAGCGTGCCAAACCCTTCATCCAGAAACAGCGATTCAATGCGGGTCTTGTGGCTGACCAGGTCAGATAACGCCAGCGCCAGCGCCAGGCTGACGAGGAAGCTCTCGCCACCCGACAGCGTCCGGGTATCGCGCGCCGTGTCAGCCTGCCAGGTATCCACCACGTCGAGCTCCAGCAGATCCTGCGCGCGACGCTGCAACAGATAGCGGCCATGCAGCCGATCGAGCTGGCGATTCGCCAGCGCCACCAGATGATCCAGCGTTAAGCCCTGAGCAAAGCGGCGGAACTTATCGCCGCTGGCCGAGCCAATCAAATCGTTAAGCAGTCCCCACTGCGCCAGCACTGCTTCATCCCCGGCAATCTGCGTCATCAGGCTCTGCTGCTGGTCACGCAGGTGGGCATCGCTCTGCAACTGCTGCTGGATCTGGCCCTGCTGGCTGGCATTGTCACGCAGCGCCAGCCGGAGCTGTTCCAGCTGCTGCGCCAGGACCTCGGCCGAAGCGGGCATCGCGGCAGGCTGTGCCTGCTGGTGGGTCGCCAGCCGCTGATGCAGATCCGTCAGCCGCGCCTGCTGCTGCTGCCGTTGCTGATCGATCTGCTGTAGCTGCTGGCGCAGTTGCTGCACCGTCTGTTCATCGAGTAGCGCGGCGCGCAGTCGGGCTTCATCACTGAAACCGGTGGCGGCCAGCGCCTGCTGCAACCGCTGTTCCGCCTCGGCCAGGCGCGCGGTAAGCGTCTGCTGCTGACTCGCCACTATCGCCAGCTGACCCTGCAGGCTGCTGACCTCGCTTTGCGTCTGCTGTAAGCCATCCCGCAGCTGCGCGAGCTGCGCCTCGTGCTGGCGGAGGCTCTGCTGCATCTGCTGACGGGCGTCAGCCACCTCGCGATCGCCAAACAGCGCCTGGCGCTGCTGGCGCATCTCATCGAGCCGGGTCTGCTCGTGGTGCAACTGCTGCTGCTGAGCGGTCAGCTGCTGCTGTTCCCGTTCTGCCTGCTGTTGCAGGGCAGCCAGCTGGGTTTCGCCGCGCAGCAACTGCGGCTGCAGGTTAGCGAGTAACTGCTCACTTTCCTGCCAGCGCTGCCAGCGGGCCTGCTGAGTCTCCAGCCATGACGCGCGTTCAGCGGCGGCAGGCAAGGTCAGGTTATGCTGGCTGAACTGCTGTTGCAGCCCATCCTGCACCTGCTGCCAGTCATGCTGTTCCTGCTGCTGGTGCTGTTGTAGCGCGATGAGTGCCTGCTGCAGGTTATCCAGCGACTGCTGTGCCAGCTGCTCAGCCTGCAGATGCTGCTGCCAGATCTGCGCCTGCTGAAGATGATGGTCTTTAGCCGCCTGGCGCGCCTGTTCAGCGGTTTCCAGCGCCAGCCGTTGCTGCTCAAGCTGCTGTTCCCGTTCACTTTGCTGCTGCTGCCACTGGGCTAATGCGTCAGCGTCTGACAAGGTGAAGGTAAGTGCCAGCTCACCGCTGAGCGCCTGCCATTGCTGCTCCAGCGCGGTGATGTGCCGCTGGGTTTCTGCAATATCGTCGCGCAGCGACTGCTGCTGGATCGCCGACTGTTTCAGTTGCTCTTTTTTGGCGGTGCCCGCTTCGCGAAGCGCGTCGACCTGCTGTTGCAGAGCCGCACGCCGCTGCTGACTGGCACTGATTTCCAGCGTGCTGTAAGCCTCAATCGCCGGATGGCTGCAGGAGCCGCACAGCGGGCAGGGCTGGTCAGGCGTCAGCTGGGCGCGATAGTGCGACAGATCGGCAATCTGCTGCTCCAGCGCGCAAATTTTCTCCACATCGTCCAGCTGCTGTTTTTCGCGTTTCCACTGATCGCGCAGGCTCTGTAATTCCACCTCCGCCTGCTGGTGGGCCTTTTCCAGCCCGGCCAGCTGCTGCTGGCGCTGACTCTGTTGCCGATGCAGCGGTTGCCACTGAGTCGAGAGCAGCAGCAGCTGCTGGCGCGCCGCGCGGCTGGCGTGCAGCTGGCTCAGCGCTTCACGCAGCGCCGCTGGCGGGTGCTGCTCCTGGAGCGAAGTTAGTGCTTGCTCCGCTTGCAGCAGCGCCTGCGCAGCGGCCTGTTCGGCTTGCTGGCGCGGTAATGCTTGCTGCGCCTGCTGCTCCCGTTCGGCCTGCTGCGCCGCGATCTTCTGCTGCTGTTGCTGCTGCTGTTGGGCCAGTCCGGCCAGCGTCGCTTCACGCTGCGCCAGCTGGGCGAAGCGTTCCTGCCACAGCGGCAGCAAAGCGCCCCATTGCGCCATATCGGCTAACTGCTGTCGCAGGGTTTGTTGCCCGGCGATCGCCTGTTGTAACGCGGTTAGCTGGCGGGTCTGTTCCGTTAACGCGCTTTGGGTCTGATCGTACTGCTGCTGCTGGCGATCTTTTTCCTGCTGCTGCCGGGTCAGCTGTTGTTGCAGCACGCGCAGTGACTGATCAAGCGGGATGACCTGTTCGTTGAGCAGGCTCTCCTGCTGCTGCTGTTGCTGGTGCGCCTGTTCAGCGGCGGCCTGCGCCGCGGCGGTAAGCTGCTGCTGGCGCTGTTGTTCAGTCTGCGCCCGCTGATGGGCCTCGGTGAGCTGCTGCTGGCGGCCGCGCACTTCATGCTGCTCCTGCGCCAGCTGGTCGCGCTGTTGCAGAGCTGGTCGCAGTTTTTCAGCCGGTTCGCTGCGCGCCAGTCGCTGCCGATCCGCTTCGGCGGCCTGTGCTGCTGCTTCAGCCTGCTGCAGAGCCGTGTTCGCCGTGGCGATCTCCTGCTCTAATTGCAGCGCCTGTTGCTGCCACTGCTGCTGCTGCTGAGCCTGCTGATAATCGCGGCTCAGCGTCTGTTCCGCCTCGCTCAGCCGGGCGATCTGCTGTTGCAGCGCGGTGCGTGTTTCATCATCCAGCAGCGCCATCGCTCCCGCCCGGCTGCGCAACAGATCCAGCGCGGTCCTGGCCTCTTTATGACGTTCATAGATCGCCATGGAGATCAGGCCGTAAATTTCGGTGCCGGTCAGCTCCTCCAGCAGTTCGGCACGTTCGCTGGCTTTGGCGTTGAGGAAAGCGGCGAACTGGCCCTGTGACAGCATCATAGAGCGGGTAAAGCGTTCAAAGTCGAGACCGGAGAGGGTCTCGATCAGCCTGAGCTTGTCGCCGACCTTGTCGGCGACGATGGTGTCATCGGCACAGCGCGCCAGCTCAACCCGTGGTGCCTGCAGTTTGCCGTCGGCGGTGCCGCGGGCGCGGTTCTGGCTCCAGAAGGCGCGCCAGGCTTCGCCTTTGATCTCAAATTCGACTTCGGCCAGACACTCGGCGCAGTCGCGGGTCATCAGCGCATTCTGACTCTGGGAAATGGCTCCGAGGCGCGGCGTCTGGTGATAGAGCGCCAGACAAATAGCATCCAGCAGGGTGGTTTTGCCTGCGCCGGTTGCGCCGGTAATCGCGAACAGGCCGTTGCTGGCAAAGGGTTCGGCACGGAAATCGATAAACCATTCGCCACGCAGTGCGTTGAGGTTTTTAAAGCGTAGCGTGAGGATCTTCATTGTGGCTCCCCGATATCGGCCAGCGTCTGGCGGAATAGCGTGGTCATCTGGTCGATCTGCTGCGGCTGCAGTTCGCTATCCAGCGCCAGCCGACGGGCAAACACCTCTTCCACTTTCAGCTCGCTCAGGGTTTCGTTATCCAGCCGTGCCAGGCTGTGCTGGCGCTGCTCACGGCTGCGGCGTAACAGTAAGACTTCCACCGGCAGTTCTGCGGTCAGGGTTTCCACCTGTCGCTGCAGATCGCTGAGGTACTCCTGGGTCGTGACTTCGATATCCAGCCAGGTCGGCTTTTCCTGCGGCACGTCGCTGAATGCGCTGAGCTGCTGCGCAATCTGCGCCAGCGAGCCTTTCAGCACCTGCATCGGCTGCACCTGCGGCACCACCAGCGGGCTCACCGATTGCAGACCGCTGGCGGTAAATTCCAGCAGGAAGACGCTTTTTTCACTGCCCAGCTCATCAAAACTGAGCGGAATCGGCGAGCCGCTGTAGCGGATATGCTCACTGCCCGCTACCCGCTGAGCACGATGAATGTGGCCCAGCGCGATGTAATCAGCGTCCGGAAAGGCGGAGGCCGGAAAGGCGTCCAGCGTGCCGATATAGATGTCACGCACCGAGTCGCTCTGGCTGACGCCGACGGTGGTGAGATGGCCGGTCGCCACGATCGGCAGTGCCGGCTCCAGCGCCCGTGCGGCGGCAACGCGCTGCTGATAGTGGTGAGCAATCGCCTCCAGCAGCGACGTCTGCTTGTCACGTCCGGACTGACCGGCGCGGCTGCGCAGGATGTCGCGCGGTCGCAGGTAAGGAATGGCGCACAGCCGCACGCCCGGTTCGCCCTGACGGGTAGTGAGCACCATCACGTCACTCTCCGCCTGCGGCGTGGCGATCACCCGGGTATTCAGACAGGCGAGCAGCTCGCGCGACTCATTGAGCGTCGCCACCGAGTCGTGATTACCCGCCAGCACAATCAGCTGGCAGCCGCTGGGTTGCAGCGCCACCACAAAGCGGTTGAACATTTCGCGCGCGTAGCTGGGCGGGGTGCCGGTATCGAACAGATCGCCGGCGACGATTAACGCATCCACCTGATGCTGTTCAATCTGGATCAACAGCCAGTCGAGAAACGCCTGATGTTCCGCCGCCCGACTTTTGTTGTAAAAGAACTGCCCCAGATGCCAGTCCGCAGTATGAATGATGCGCATAAGAGTCCCTGCCGTTGTGATTCGCCCGGCGATTATACTGGCTCTGCGGCCAAAGCAAAAAATTGTCGCTGCGCTGTCATAAATGATTACCAACGGGGTTACAGGCGGGTTATGTTTTTCATAAAAGTGTCACAAATCTGACGCATAATGGCGCCGCGAATCTCAGTGACAGCCGTCATATCAGCAGGAGTAATAATGGCTAAGCGCATTTTGGTTGTGGAAGATGAAGCCCCAATCCGTGAAATGTTGTGTTTTGTTCTGGAGCAGAACGACTATCAGCCAATCGAGGCGGAAGATTATGACAGCGCAGTGGGTAAGCTGATTGAACCCTGGCCCGATCTGATCCTGCTGGACTGGATGTTACCTGGCGGCAGCGGCATTCAGTTTATCAAACACCTGAAACGCGAAGCGATGACCCGTGATATCCCGGTGATGATGCTGACCGCCCGCGGTGAAGAGGAAGACCGGGTGCGCGGGCTGGAAGTCGGTGCTGACGATTACATCACCAAGCCTTTTTCGCCGAAAGAGCTGATGGCGCGCATCAAAGCGGTCATGCGCCGTATCTCTCCGATGGCGGTGGAAGAGGTGATTGAGATGCAGGGGCTGAGTCTGGACCCCTCCTCGCATCGGGTGATGTCGGAAACCACGCCGCTGGAAATGGGACCGACCGAATACAAACTGCTGCACTTCTTTATGACGCACCCGGAGCGGGTCTACAGCCGCGAACAGTTGCTGAACCACGTCTGGGGCACCAATGTGTATGTTGAAGATCGCACCGTCGATGTTCACATTCGCCGTTTACGTAAAGCGCTGGAAGTCTCCGGCCACGATCGCATGGTACAAACCGTCCGTGGAACAGGGTATCGTTTCTCTGCCCGCTACTAAACGGAGTTTTCACCGTGCTGGAACGCCTCTCCTGGAAGAGATTACTGTCAGAACTGCTGCTGGCCTGTTTGCCTGCGTTGCTGCTCGGTCTGCTGTTCGGCTATCTGCCGTGGTGGCTGCTGCTGAGCGTGCTGGCGGTGCTGCTGTGGCATTTTCACAACCTGATGCGGCTGTCGCACTGGTTATGGCTCGATCGTACCATGACGCCGCCTGCCGGACGCGCCAGCTGGGAACCGCTGTTTTACGGGCTTTATCAGATGCAGTTACGCAACCGGCGGCGGCGGCGTGAGCTCGGCAACCTGATTAAACGCTTTCGCAGCGGCGCCGAGTCGCTGCCGGATGCGGTGATCCTCACCACCGAAGAGGGCACCATCTTCTGGTGCAACGGGCTGGCGCAACAGCATCTCGGGCTACGCTGGCCGGAAGATAATGGCCAGAACATCCTTAACCTGCTGCGTTACCCGGAGTTCTCGCGCTATATCCGCCAGCGTGATTTCGATAAGCCGTTAACGCTGGTGCTGAATAACCAGTATCACATGGAGTTTCGCGTCATGCCCTACAGCGAAGGGCAGTGGCTGCTGGTGGCGCGCGACGTGACGCAGATGCATCAGCTGGAAGGCGCGCGGCGTAATTTCTTTGCCAACGTCAGCCATGAGCTGCGGACTCCGCTGACGGTGCTGCAGGGCTATCTGGAGATGATGAACGACTCGGTGATGAACGAGCGTTCGCGCGGCAAAGCGCTGCACACCATGTCGGAGCAGACGCGCCGCATGGACAGCCTGGTCAAACAGCTGCTGACGCTGTCGCGAATTGAAGCCGCACCGGCGATCGACCTGAAAGAGAAGGTTGACGTGCCGGTGATGCTGAAGCTGCTGCAGCATGAGGCCGCGACCCTGAGCAACGGGCGGCACGACCTCCATTTCCATACCGACCCGCATCTGAAAGTGTTCGGCAACGATGAGCAGCTGCGCAGTGCTATCTCCAATCTGGTCTACAACGCGGTGAACCACACGCCAGACGGTACCCGCATCGATATCAGCTGGCTGCGCAGCAAGCAGGGCGCCACCTTCCGGGTCTGCGACAATGGACCGGGCATCGCCGCGGAACATATTCCCCGTCTCACCGAGCGCTTCTACCGGGTCGATAAAGCGCGATCGCGCGCCACCGGCGGCAGCGGGCTGGGGCTGGCGATCGTGAAACATGCCCTGAGCCACCATAATGCGCGGCTGGATATCACCAGCGTGCCGCATCAGGAGACCTGTTTTACCTTTACCCTGCCAGCAAGGTTGATTGTCAGCGGTGGGATGCAGGAGAATGCCGTTCATTAATCGCTGCCGGATCTCCCTGATGCGCCTCTTTCTTTTATTGATCGTTACGCTGCTGCCGGGCATGGCGCTGGCACAGTCCGGCGCGCTGTCGGGCAACCTCAGCAGCGTTGGCTCCGATACTCTCGGTTATCTGATGACGCTGTGGGGTGAGGATTTCAGCCGACAGGCACCGGGGGTCAATGTGCAGGTGCAGGCATCCGGCTCCTCGACCGCACCCACGGCGCTGGCGGCTGGCGCCGCGCAGCTCGGCCCGATGAGCCGGCCGATGCAGGCAGATGAGCGTCAGGCGTTTGAAGCGCGCTATGGTTATCCGCCGCTGGCGGTGCCGGTGGCCATGGATGCGCTAGTGGTGGTGGTGAATCAGCGCAACCCGCTACAGCAGATCACGCCGCGTCAGCTCGACGCCATCTTCTCCATTACCCGACTGTGCGGCGCAACGTCAGTGCCGCAGCGCTGGGGCGATCTCGGTGCCCAGGGCGCCGGGTGGGCCCGACGACCCATCCAGCGCTACGGCCGCAACTCCGCCTCAGGCACCTGGGGTTTCTTCAAGCAGCAGGTGCTCTGTCAGGGCGATTTTCGCAACGACGTCGCGGAATTTCCCGGATCGGCGGCGGTGGTGCAGGCGGTGGCCGGCAATCCCCGCAGCATTGGCTACGCCAGTTTTGGCTTCCATCTCAGCGGCGTAAAGATGCTGTCGGTGGTTAACCCGCAGGGCGAAGCTGTGCCACCCGATGCGGAAGCGATCCGCAGCGGCCGCTATCCGTGGGCGCGTCCGCTCTATCTCTACGTCAACAAGGCACCGGGTAAGCCGTTACCGCCGCTGGTCGCCGCCTTTCTGCAACAGGTGCTCTCGGTGCAGGGACAGCGTCGCGTCAGCGAAGCGGGTTACCTGCCGCTCTCTGATCGTCAGATGGCAGAGGCACGCGCAGCGCTGCACTGATGGTAACGGCGATGCGCTGCCGCCTTGCTGCCATCAACATGAATTTTCTTCACGTCTGTTGAATTTTCTTCTGTTGCAACGGAACGCAACCCATGTCACTCTCCGCTTAGACGTTTAGCCATCCAGATGTCTATTTATATCAGAATGCAATTATTTCCTGCCGTAACCATCGGCAGGCGAGTCAGGAGTGATCATGCAAAGACAAACCGCCCCGTTCCGTGCCGATACCGTTGGCAGTTTCCTCCGTCCCGCCGCCATTAAGCAGGCGCGTGAGCAGTTTGCTGCCGGAGAGATTGATGCCGCCGCCCTGCGCCAGGTTGAAGATGACGCCATTCGTGATGTGGTCGCGAAGCAGCGTGAAAATGGTCTGCAGGTGGTGACCGATGGCGAGTTTCGTCGCGGCTGGTGGCACTTCGACTTTTTCTACGGCCTGGATGGGGTAGAAGCATATGAAGCCGAGCAGGGGATTCAGTTCAACGGTGTGCAGACCAAAGCCCATGGCGTGAAAGTGGTAAGCAAGCTCGGCTTTTCCAGCCATCCGATGCTGGATCACTTCCGTTTCCTGCAAAGCGTTGCCGGTGACGCCGTGCCGAAAATGACCATTCCCAGCCCCAGCGTGCTGCACTTCCGCGGCGGGCGCAAAGTGATCGACGCGCAGGTTTACCCGGATCTGGCGGATTACTTTGACGATCTGGCCCAGACTTACAAAGATGCGATCAAAGCGTTTTACGATGCGGGCTGCCGTTATCTGCAGCTGGATGACACCGTCTGGGCCTACCTCTGCTCAGAAGATCAGAAGCGTGAGATCCGGGCGCGTGGCGACGATCCGGAAGCGCTGGCGCGGACCTATGCGCAGGTGCTGAACAAGGCGCTGGAAGATAAACCGGCCGACCTGACCGTGGGCCTGCATGTCTGTCGCGGCAATTTCCGTTCAACCTGGATCTCAGAAGGCGGCTACGAGCCGGTGGCGGAGATCCTGTTTGGCAGCGTCAACGTCGACGCCTTCTTCCTGGAATATGATAATGCCCGCTCCGGCGGTTTCGAGCCGCTGCGCTTCATTAAGCCGGGACATCAGCAGGTGGTACTGGGTCTGATCACCACCAAATCGGGTGAACTGGAAGATCCGGCGCAGGTGAAAGCGCGACTGGCCGAAGCCGCACAATATGTGAGCCTCAGCCAGATCTGCCTTAGCCCGCAGTGCGGCTTTGCTTCCACCGAAGAGGGCAACAGCCTGAGCGAAGATCAGCAGTGGCAGAAGATTCGGCTGGTGGTCGATATCGCAAAACAGGTGTGGTAATGCTGTAAAGCTGTGCAAACAGGCGCGTAAAACGCGCCTTTTGTGCATTTATCAGCGGCCTGATGCGGGTAATTCTCGCGGTCTGTTTATTATTTAGGCACATCATCTTGGGTGCCTGCGCTAAAAATCAACGCTATCCACTGGCTCCGTTCTAAATAGCGGGATATCCTTCTGGTTTTCCGATCCCGTATTGCCTTTCCCCGCTATAAACGTTTTACTTAGCCCCGTTGTCGATCCATCCCTCCGTGAACAGAAAAAAAGCAGTTTAAATCACCTGCGCTTCACCTCACGACGAGCATAATGCGCTGACATTGGCTGGCTGGTCGGGGTTTTAACGCAGCAAGGGGACAACACTCACTCAACTTCCACCGCAACATCAGTGACAGGCCGTATGACACATCGTTTAACTTCGAAAGACATTCTCGCGCTGGGCTTCATGACATTTGCCCTGTTTGTTGGCGCGGGCAACATCATTTTCCCGCCGATGGTGGGCATCCAGTCTGGTGAACACGTCTGGACCGCCGCTATTGGCTTTCTGATCACCGCTGTGGGTCTGCCGGTAATGACCGTGGTCGCGCTGGCGCGCGTCGGCGGCGGCGTCGATGCGCTCAGTACGCCTATCGGTAAGGTTGCCGGTCTGGTGCTGGCCACCGTCTGCTATCTGGCGGTCGGGCCGCTGTTCGCCACGCCGCGCACCGCGACCGTCTCGTTTGAGATGGGGATTGCCCCGCTGACCGGTGAAGGCGCGATGCCGCTGTTTATCTACAGTCTGGTCTACTTTACGCTGGTGATTGGCGTGTCGCTTTATCCAGGCAAACTGCTCGATACCGTGGGCCACTTCCTGGCACCGCTGAAAATTGTGGCGCTGACCGTGCTGGGCGTTGCCGCGCTGGTGTGGCCAGCAGGCGGCACCATTCCGGCCACGGCCGATTATCAGCGTGCGGCCTTCTCCAGCGGCTTTGTTAATGGTTATCTGACCATGGATACGCTGGGCGCGCTGGTGTTTGGCATCGTCATCGTCAATGCTGCCCGTTCACGCGGCGTAGATAATGCCGCGCTGCTGACGCGCTATACCGTGCTGGCCGGCCTGATTGCCGGTGTTGGCCTGACGCTGGTTTATCTCTGCCTGTTTAAACTGGGCGCGGGCAGCGGGGCGCTGGTGGATCAAAACGCCAACGGTGCAGCGATTCTGCATGCCTATGTTCAGCACACCTTTGGTAACATGGGCAGCTTCTTCCTGGCCACGCTGATCTTCATCGCCTGTATGGTCACTGCCGTGGGTCTGACCTGCGCCTGTGCGGAATTTTTTGCGCAATACCTGCCGTTGTCGTATAAAACGCTGGTGTTTATCCTTGGTCTGTTCTCGATGGTGGTGTCGAACCTCGGCCTGAGCCACCTGATTCAGATTTCCATCCCGGTACTGACGGCAATTTATCCGCCCTGTATCGTGCTGGTGGTGCTGAGCTTCACCCTGAACTGGTGGAACAAGAGCAGCCGGATTATCGCGCCTGCTATGCTGATCAGCCTGCTGTTCGGTATTGTGGATGCGATTAAAACTACCGGGTTTAAAGATTTGCTGCCTGCATTCAGTCAGCATCTGCCGCTGGCCGATCAGGGTCTTGCCTGGTTGCCGCCATCGCTGGTGATGCTGCTGATTGCCGCCGTGGTCGATCGGGTTAAGGGACGCGAACAGGTCACCGTTCACTCGTAACAGACGGCACTGATTTTTCTTTAACCACGGGCTTGCCCGTGGTTTTTTCATTTCACAGGTACAGGTTGTTATGCAAGAAACCAACAAGCTCAAACGCGGACTGAGCACGCGCCACATCCGCTTTATGGCGCTGGGATCGGCGATTGGCACCGGGCTGTTTTACGGTTCCGCCGATGCGATCAAAATGGCCGGACCCAGCGTGCTGCTCGCCTATATTATCGGCGGGGCAGTGGCCTACATCATCATGCGCGCGCTGGGCGAGATGTCCGTCAACAATCCCCAGGCCAGCTCCTTCTCACGCTACGCCCAGGACTATCTCGGCCCGATGGCCGGTTACATCACCGGCTGGACTTACTGCTTTGAAATCCTGATTGTGGCGATCGCCGATGTGACGGCGTTCGGCATCTATATGGGCGTCTGGTTTCCTGAGGTGCCGCACTGGATTTGGGTACTGAGCGTGGTGCTGATTATCGGCGCGGTCAACCTGATGAGCGTGAAGGTGTTCGGCGAAGTGGAGTTCTGGTTCTCCTTCTTTAAGGTCGCCACCATTATCGTGATGATCCTCGCCGGTTTCGGCATGATTATCTGGGGCATCGGCAACGGTGGCCAGCCGACCGGCATCCACAATCTGTGGACCAACGGCGGCTTCTTTGCCCACGGCGTGGTCGGGATGCTGCTGTCGCTGCAAATGGTGATGTTTGCTTACGGCGGGATCGAAATTATCGGTATCACCGCCGGGGAAGCGAAGGACCCGGAGAAGTCGATTCCCCGTGCCATTAACTCGGTGCCGTGGCGCATCCTGGTGTTTTATGTCGGCACCCTGTTTGTGATTATGTCGATCTATCCGTGGAACCAGGTAGGCACCTCTGGCAGTCCGTTTGTGCTGACCTTCCAGCATCTGGGAATTGCGGCGGCGGCCTCGATTCTGAATTTTGTGGTGCTGACCGCCTCACTCTCCGCCATTAACAGCGACGTGTTTGGCGTGGGCCGTATGCTGCACGGTATGGCCCAGCAGGGACATGCACCGAAGATGTTTATGAAAGTCTCTTCCCGCGGCATTCCGTGGGTGACGGTGGTGGTGATGATGTTCGCGATGCTGATTGCGGTCTATCTCAACTACCTGATGCCGGAGAAGGTGTTCCTGGTGATCGCCTCGCTGGCGACCTTTGCCACGGTCTGGGTGTGGATCATGATTCTGCTGTCGCAGATCGCCTTCCGCCGCAAAATCGGCAAACAGGCCGCCAGCCAGCTGAAGTTCGCGCTGCCAGGCGGCAGCTGGACCGCCGGTGTCGGTGTCGCCTTCCTCTGCTTCATCATTGCGCTGATTGGCTATTTCCCGGATACCCGGGTGTCGCTCTATGTCGGCGTGGTGTGGATAGTGGTGCTGCTGCTGGGCTATAAGCTGGTGCGTAAGCCACACTAATCCCTTTGCGGCTCCCCGGCATCCGGGGAGCCGCAGGCGTCATGCCGCCTCTGCCATTCTCTTCCCTGATCCCAACCTTTGACCTTCCCGGCATCATCTTCTTAGCAACCTCTCTGCGCCAGAACAGGCGTGACGGCGGCAGGTTACAGAGGGTGGAATATCCTTTAGCGTGGGCAACGGATGATTGACAGGGATTGAGCTGGCCGTCAGGTAAAACCCGGCGGTGAGGAGGTCAGGCTGGAGGATGAGTGCATGGCAGGGAGCGGCGAACAAATAAAAAAACGGCGAAACCAGTCGCCGAAATATTCAAGAGAATCAGAGAAATAAAAAGGGATGATTGACGGGGTTATCGTAAAACAAAATTAACGCCGCTGGTAGCCAGGCTATTTTAAATAAGAAAACTCCCCGCCCGCGCTGATTCAATTAATTAATCGTGGCAGCGCTGCACAGCCACAGCGGCGTAAATTTGATTAGCCGCAGGATCAGGGTAATCTGACCGAAACCGGCATCGTGGCGCTGTTGTCCAGCCGTTTTTGCCATTGCGTCAGCGTCGATTGATAAGGGCAAAGCAGGCCGACATCGGTGATCCTGCAGTCTGGCTGATGCCACTCCTGACGTAATAAACCCTGTGTATCATCAATCGGCTGTAACTGCCGCAGGCCATCCAGGCTCTGCGCCTGGAAGTAAAGCCGCAGAAAACGCTCGCCGCTCTGGCTGTCGCGCCAGCGCTCCAGCACCAGGCTGCTGCCGGGCGGGATATTGCCACGGGCGTAGCCGGGCAACTGCCAGTCAAATCCCAGTAGCGTACGCACCATCGCAATATTGGTGTCATGCGCCACCAGAATCAGCCAGCGGGTAGAAGAGGTTGTGCTGGTCATTTCAGTCAGCATCGCGTTAAGCAGAATTGAGCCCCGACGCTGCGCCTGATAGAGCAGGTCGTTGCTGAGATCATAATTGGCGGTCAGCAGCGGCAGCAGCGAGGTGATCTGCGCCGCACGGGTGATATGTCCCCACGCCAGCTGATCGAACGGCAGATTTTCGCTGTAACCCAGCCGCAGCGTCTCCACCATGCTGGCCATCACGCTCAGCCCCTGAACATAGGTGTTGCCGCTGCGGGTTTGTTTGAATTGCCATGGCCGATCAAAAAAATCACAGCGATCGGTGGGTGGGCAGACCGCCGCTTTCAGCTGCTGAATCGCCGGCTGCAGTTGCTGCTGTAGCTGTGCCAGATCGCCCGCTTTCTGCTGCTTTGCCGCTAACTCCCGATCGGGATCGGTTTTTGCGATTTCCAGCTTATCGCTCTGGAACAGCGGATCAATCTCACCCGCCACGTAATGGATTGGCACGCCGCAGCCCGGAAACGCGCTGTCAGCGATCGCCTGAGCGGTGGCACGGGTGCGCTGGAGCGGGCTGGCGCGCAGATAGACCTCGGCTGAGGAGGGACAGCCAGCCGGCAGCAAACCGAGCTGGCGATAGTGCTCGCCCTGCCAGCGCCCCTTGTTGACTACGGCGCTGTAACCGTGACCGGTCAGCTCGCCATCCGCCGTTGACCACACCGGCCAGGATTGCTGGCTGGCGGCTTCGATCTCTTTCCGGTTGCCGGGGGTCGGTGGCCGCACGCCGTGGCGGCTCAGCTCAACCACTTTCTCCAGCTGGTAGTGGGGCTGCGGTGCCGCCTGCAGCGGCAGACTCAGCAGCCAGAGTGAACTTAGCGTTAACACCCAGCCGCGCCACCGGTTACGCATCATTTATTCATCCAGCGCGCGATTGCCGGTCAGCGCTTTGATCTGTGGATAGAGTGCAGCGTTCGCCAGCAATACCGGATTGCCGTTTTTCAGGCCGTCGTTAGCGAGGTAATCGTTGGTCATGCCGCCCGCCTCGCGCATCAGCACGATACCCGGCAGGCTATCCCAAGGATGCATATGCGCTTCGTAGTAGCCAATCAGCCGGCCCGCCGCCGTCCAGGCACTGGTCAGCGCGCCGGAACCGATGCGGATAAACATCCCGCCCTGTTGAATCAGCCCGCCGATCAGTCGGGTGACGCTTTCCGCGCCGGTGCGGCTGGAGTTGCTGATGCCGAGCAAGCCTTCGTTGAGCTGCTGCGCGGCGTGAACCTGCAGCCGGGTCTCATTGACCCATGCGCCCTGGCCCTGTCGGGCATGGAACAGCTCCTGATGATTGGGATCGCATACCACGCCAATCACCGGTTCACCGTCACACACCACCGCCAGTGAAACGCACCAGTTAGGCAGGCCGTTAACGAAACAGGCGGTGCCGTCAATCGGATCGACGACCCAGATAAACCGGGCATGACCCATTTCGCCGCCGCTCTCTTCACCGTAAACGGCATCCTCCGGGAAGCGCTCCTCAATCAGCGTTTTGATTAAGGCTTCGACGTTGCGATCGGCTTCGCTGACCACGTCCTGCAGATCCCTCTTGTGTTCCACCACCAGGTTTTGACGCTGCTGATACCAGGAATAAGCCCGGCTGGCCGCCGCACGGGCGATGTCGCAGGCGTAACGATAACGCGCGTCAATTTCAGAATGCGAAGCGGATGACATCTTTCCCTCTTATGATTTTTTTGCCATAGCGAACGGAAGTCGCGCCTGAACAGGCGTTCTGGCTGTGTGGTTTGCTTAACTATTGTTAAGAAAGGCTTCATTAAGCCGCAGATGAGACGCGATGGCAAGATGGGGAAGGGGCGGTCAGCCCGCTTTTTTGTGCGTTAATGGCCGGCAGCCGCCGGCTGACAGAAGAGAATCAGGTTTTACAGCGTTCTGGCCGTCGCCAGCGCCATTAAACGCGGATAAAAAATGAAAAACAGCGCTTCGAGCTGATCGTAATTTTCCGTGAAATCCTGATAAGAGTCGCGCAGCGCCGCCAGGCGCGGGCGGCGACTGGCCATACCCTGCAGCACTCGCTCCAGACGTGCAGGCTCGGCATAGTGCTCAAACCAGCGCTCGCGCCACATCACCGCGTTCAGTTGCTGAAAGGGTTCGGGCGTCGCCGCCAGCTGCGGCATGATTTCGCGCTCGGCGGCGGCCGAAAATTGCGTCAGGGTCAGGTCGGGAGTGAATTGCGGCCAGTGACGGGCGAGAAAATGGTCCCAGATGACATCGAGGGTGATCGGGGCGACGCGGTAGGTTTCCGGGCGGAACAGCTGACGGGCACGGCGGACTTCTGGCAGCGCATCGGTCATCACGTCGAGCCGGCGATGCATCAGAATACCGTCCGCCACCGGCGTGGGCCAGTGCTGGTGCGGGTTACCCCGGACAAAATCAGCCATTAAATTGCCGAGCAACGAGCTGTCAGCCAGTTGGGCCAGATGGAGATGTGCAAGAAAGTTCATGCTGCATTATAGGCTGAACTGCCTTTGCGCAGCCAGTTGTTCAGAATTGGTCGATTTTCCGCTAAACTGTGCCGCCTGTTTTTGCCTGAGAAAGAACTCTTTCATGCGTGTCGCCGATTTTGCTTTTGAATTGCCCGAATCCCTGATTGCCCACTATCCGCAGGCGCAGCGCAGCGGCTGTCGTCTGCTGTCGCTCGATGGTCCCAGCGGCGCACTGACGCACGGTGTCTTCACCGACGTGCTGGATAAGCTCAATCCAGGCGATCTGCTGGTGTTCAACAACACCCGCGTGATCCCGGCGCGCGTCTTTGGTCGTAAAGCCAGCGGCGGCAAAATCGAAATGCTGGTGGAGCGGATGCTTGACGACAAGCGCGTGCTGGCCCATGTGCGCGCCTCAAAAGCGCCTAAGCCGGGCGCCGCCCTGTTGCTGGGTGAAGATGAGAGCGTTAAAGCGACCATGGTGGCGCGCCACGATGCGCTGTTCGAGATCGTGATTGACGATGAGCGTGCGGTGCTCGATATCCTGAACAGCGTCGGTCATATGCCGCTGCCTCCTTACATCGATCGCCCGGATGAAGAGGCTGACCGCGAGCTTTATCAGACCGTTTACAGCGCCCGTCCGGGTGCCGTCGCGGCCCCGACCGCCGGTCTGCACTTCGATGAACCGCTGCTTCAGGCGCTGAAAGAGAAGGGCGTTGAGATGGCCTTTGTTACGCTGCATGTCGGGGCCGGAACCTTCCAGCCGGTGCGCGTCGACAACATTGAAGAGCATCATATGCACGCCGAATATGCGGAAGTGCCGCAGGAGGTGGTGGATGCGGTGCTGGCCTGTAAGGCGCGCGGCAATAAGGTGGTCGCGGTCGGCACCACTTCGGTACGTTCGCTGGAGAGCGCGGCCAAAGCGAGTCAGGATGCACTGATTGCGCCGTTCTTCGACGATACCCAGATTTTTATCTATCCGGGCTACCACTATCAGGTGATCGATGCGCTGATCACCAATTTCCACCTGCCCGAATCTACCCTGATTATGCTGGTCTCGGCGTTCGCCGGTTACCAGCACACCATGGCAGCCTACCGCGCTGCCGTGGCTGAGCAATATCGTTTCTTCAGTTATGGTGACGCGATGTTTATCAGCAAAAATCCGCAGGCGCCGCTGGAAAAAGTTGGCGACTGATTTATTAACCCATGACCTGTTGCGCCGCGTGGTATTCAGGCAGTACATGTGTTACTTGCCGCGTCGCGCGCACCAGACCAGTTGCTGCTCAATGGCGCGCAAGACGGAATGCTCGCCGGGTGGGAAGGTTATGACAGAAAAAAACTGCTATGTCGGTTCCGTTACAGGGTCAATGCAAATTACCTTTGCATAAACCCAATTCTCTTATTCCCTTATCAACCACAGGTATTATCCGGCCTGCTTCGCGGCCACACTGAATCTGAACAGCCGCTGCTGTGGTGAAGTGTACTTTATCTGCATCGAATTTAGGTTAGCATTCTGAAAAGGTGTTGATGGGGATGGCTAACTTTTTTGGAAGCGGGGAGGCGTTAAGGCTATCAGGGATTCTCTTCAGGACCTTTTCTATATCATATCCTCTAACTGGTTTTTCGTCAGTAAAAGAGTAGGTATCAGCAACTAACCTGATATATTTATGGTGCAGAGGTTTCCTGCCTATCTCGACAGAAATATTAAAAAAAGCATATCATGATGCATAAAAAAGGGGCGTTAAGCCCCTTTAATAAATGACAGGATAAGATGTTAATTTAACCCTTTATCATAAACGTAGAAAAGAGAACTTTGGTACTTTATGATTGTATCGGGCTTTCCATATTGTTTATTGATGCCATCAATGCATAGATCTATATTTGAGCATGACTCGCCATCAGAAGATAACATTATGAATGTTTTCTTATTTCCAGGTTTAATTTTGTTTCTGAAAGATTGAGCATGGGGGGTATTCCAATCAATAAAGCCATTGTCATTTCTAAATATAACAGGGCTGAAATCAATTTCCCCTTTCGAAAGCCAGTTTACGACGTTTGGATTACCCGACCAATATGGACCAAAGCCATAATTCAGGCCGTTTTGTTCCATGAATTTAACTTGAGATTCGGCAGAGGAGACAAGATTGTCACTATTTTGTTTCAAATGAACAACTAAGGAAGAGATGGAAATAAATGAAATTGCAATAATGTAAAGATGTTTTGAACCATGCTTTGATAATATCATAAAAAAAGATATTATATAAAATACATAAACTATGTTTACTAAGAACCTGGCGGAATAGTATTGTTTTTCTGGGGAGCCCAATATATAAGCTCCAGATATCCCTGCCACACTCATAACAAGTAAGAAAGATATTGCGTTTTTTTCAGCGAAATATAATTTGTATAAACCATAAACGCCAAGGGTCATGATAACGACAAATGATGCAATCCTTGAAATTTCATTGTCAGCGTAGAATAAGTTTAACATAGAACCTATCCCATACGCATACCAATATATATTGGATTTTATTACTTCAATGCTGGCCAGATGAAAATGGGATAAAGGCACTGCGAGCCAGTTCTGGATTATATGGCTGAAATAAATCAATAAGGAAATGAGTGCTATTGTAGAAGGGATGAATTTATTTTTTTTATCCGTGCTGTCACTTAAAAGTTGGTACAATAAAAAAGGAATACCAAATGATGCAATATACCAGGGATCAGAGACGCCAGCAATCAATATTATTAGTGAGGAGATTATGGATGCTAAAATCTTACGATTTATTCGCAGGTTTACGTAAATTAACAAAAGACCATAAAGATTCGATGTGTTATGAGAAAATGGATGGGAGATAAATCCAACCTTGTAACAAAAATAAGGGAGGAAACATAAAAAAGGAACTATAAAGATAGAGTTTTTATTTGATGTTATTTTGCTTAATATCAGGAATGATATAATGGCGCAAGTGAAGACCTGTAGAGATGATATTGCAATAAGAGTGTTTATTGACTCATATCCGAATATTTTATAAATAATAAAATGAATAGGGTATACTGAGAGATACCAATTGTCATCAGTTGGGATCCATTCTTTTATTGCATGAAATCCGCTTCTTTCTATTTCTCCCCAGACTAATGCAGAGTTTATTGTATCTGCATCAAGCGTAAAGTACTTGCCAGAGGTATATATTGATAAAATAAGTGAAAATGTTGAAATTAAAAAAAATAGGTATGATTTATTCTGTTCTGTGTTTGTCATTATAAGGGAGTCCGATAATTTAAATGATTTATTTATCTGTGTTGTTTTTTAAAATAAACTTTGGTCTCCTTTTTGATTCGATATATATCCTTCCGATATATTCACCCAGAACGCCGATGCCGATCAACTGAACACCGCCGAGGAAAAGTATTGAAACCATAATGGACGTATATCCATGCACCGCATTTCCATATACTAACTTTTCAAAAATCATGAATAATCCATAAAAGAAAGAAAGACCGGCCACAGTCAATCCTATGTATGACCATATACGAAGTGGGAAAGTTGAAAAAGATGTAAACCCCTCTAGCGCCAGGTTCCACAACTTCCAGCCATTGAATTTACTCTTTCCAGCCACCCGGTCTTCCCGGCGATACTCAACGACAGCAGTCTTTCCTCCGACCCAGCTAAGTAAACCCTTCATGAAAATATTTCTTTCTTTAAGGCGCAAAATGCTTTTCACAATGTCTTTCGACATAAGGCGGAAGTCGCCGACATTCTCTTCTATTTTTGGATTGCTTATTTTATTGTGCATCCTGTAGAAAGCTGATGCAGTTCTACGCTTCAGGTAGCTGTCACAGCTTCTGTCTGCTCTCTTTGCAAGAACGACATCATAACCTTCTTGCCACTTAGCGATAAGCTCAGGAATGACTTCGATAGGGTCCTGTAGATCAACATCTATAGGTATGATGGCGTCACCGGTGGCAAATTCCAGTCCCGCATAAAGCGCTGGCTCTTTGCCGAAATTCCTTGTGAAAGATATGGCCTTAACAAGGTCATCTTCAGATGAAAGGCGATTAATAATGCTTTCGGTGCCATCTGAACTGCCGTCATTAATAAATACTATCTCAACATCTTTCCCTTTGAACTGGTCTAACTCCCTCACTGCTGAATAGAAAATAGGTATCGCTTCCTCTTCATTGAGAACAGGGACAATAAGAGATATTTTCATTTTTTCTTCCTGAATATTATGAACTTAGAATAAAAAAAACCACACACCAGGCTTACGCATGAGAATACAAACAACGTCATGACAGGAGGGACGTGTAATCTGTCAGAGTATGATCCAATCATGATGGCAACTATCCCCATGAAGAAAACATACATGATGTATCTGATCGTCGTCGCTTCAGTGCTGAACGTCCATCTTGCATTTGCAAAGAAGGAGAATGTTACAGCTGCACAGAATGCGATGAAATTAGCAAGTGCCTGAGGCTGACCAGACTTGTAGAAAATTGCAAAAGTCAGCCAGTGAATTAGCGTGTTGATTATGCCTACGGTTGTATACCGCGCGAACAGATTAAACATTCTTGTGTCCATAGTTAAAGTCGGAGGATTTTGTCACTGGATGAGGCCATGATCAAGAACTCCTGGAAAGATGGTGCATCTTCTGAAAACCCGCTCCCTTATGTTTTAAGTGTGACAAATTTGTGACAAAAAATTGACACAATTGCGCAGAAATCGATAAATCCTGTAATACAATGACGGCGTCCCCGATCGGGTGACTGGCTGGCTTGTATAGCAGCTTCTGTGGTTGTTATCATGCGCCACGTTTAATTAGACATCGGACTGTTTCTCCGGTGGAGGCTTTGTGAAATTTGAACTTGATACCACAGACGGGCGCGCGCGCCGTGGCCGTCTGGTTTTTGATCGCGGCGTGGTGGAAACCCCGGCGTTTATGCCGGTCGGTACCTACGGCACGGTAAAAGGCATGACGCCGGAAGAAGTGCAGGAGACCGGCGCACAGATCATTCTGGGCAATACCTTCCATCTCTGGCTGCGTCCCGGCCAGGAGATCATGAAACTGCATGGCGACCTGCATGACTTTATGCAGTGGAAAGGGCCGATCCTGACGGATTCGGGCGGTTTCCAGGTCTTCAGCCTGGGCGACATCCGCAAGATCACCGAAGCGGGCGTGCACTTCCGTAACCCCATCAACGGCGACGCCATTTTCCTCGATCCTGAAAAGTCGATGGAGATTCAGTATGACCTCGGCTCCGACATCGTCATGATCTTCGACGAATGTACGCCGTACCCGGCGGACTGGGACTATGCCAAACGTTCAATGGAGATGTCGCTGCGCTGGGCAAAACGCAGCCGTGACCGTTTTGACAGCCTGGGTAACAAAAATGCGCTGTTCGGTATCATCCAGGGCTCGGTTTACGAAGATTTACGAGATGTGTCGGTGAAAGGTCTGGTAGAGATTGGCTTTGATGGGTACGCTGTGGGCGGCCTGGCGGTGGGTGAGCCTAAACAGGACATGCACCGTATTCTTGAGCACGTCTGCCCGCAGCTGCCGCAGGATAAACCGCGCTATCTGATGGGTGTCGGTAAGCCTGAAGATCTGGTGGAAGGGGTCCGTCGCGGCGTCGATATGTTCGACTGTGTGATGCCAACCCGCAACGCGCGTAACGGCCATCTTTTTGTCACTGACGGTGTGGTGAAAATCCGCAACGCGAAATACAAAGATGACACCGCACCACTGGATGCGGAATGTGATTGTTACACCTGTCGCAATTACAGCCGCGCCTACTTGTATCATCTGGACCGTTGTAACGAAATACTGGGCGCGCGTCTCAATACGATTCACAATCTGCGCTATTACCAGCGCCTGATGGCAGGTTTACGCCAGGCCATCGAAGAGGGTAAATTAGAGCGCTTTGTAAACGAGTTCTACCAACGGACGGGCAAAGAAGTTCCG
>Ga0302349_1000677_pt1 | contig 36432 bp, 45 predicted proteins | sample PhyAR1_FD_202176 | JGI IMG/M metagenome (GOLD analysis project Ga0302349, IMG submission 202176) | Leaf surface microbial communities from alfalfa plants in UC Gill Tract Community Farm, Albany, California, United States - DLSL A.R1... | ecosystem: Host-associated > Plants > Phyllosphere >...
AATGGCACGAATACGCGCAACCAGTTCACGATCGTTAAATGGTTTTGGCAGATAGTCATCTGCACCAAGCTCAAGACCCAATACGCGGTCCAGTTCGCTACCGCGAGCCGTGAGCATAATTACCGGCGTTTGATGATGCTGACGCACTTCTTTCAAAGTATCGATACCGTTTTTCTTTGGCATCATTACGTCGAGCAACAATAGATCAATGCTGGAATCTAAAAGTTCCAGAGCCTGTTCGCCATCGTGCGCTACCACGACGCTAAAACCTTCTAAATCAAGCAGTTCTTGCAACAGTGACGTCAGTTCGCGATCGTCATCAACCAGTAAAATTTTATTCATAGGTGTTTACCTCCTGACGCAAAATACGACAACAAGTGCCGCTATTCCATGACTTTACTTAGTTTTACATGCACTGACGCTAGTTTTCAGGCCCCGAGTTACACTGATTCTCGTTGATTCACATAAGCGAGCCAAAGCAAAGGAGTAGATGATGCGTAAAGTAACCTCGTTAGCCATGACTTTGATGCTTGCGATGGCCTCTACCGCAGCATTTGCCGATGGCACTCAACAAAACGGTATGTTGTATCAAAGTATGGATCATAACCGCATGTTTGACGGTGTGAATCTTACCGAACATCAGCGTCAACAAATGCGCGATTTGATGCAACTAGCGCGACACGATTTACCCCGCGTTGATATAGCGGAGGCTGAAGCCATGCATAATCTGGTAACGGCAGAAAAGTTCGATGAAGTCGCAGTGCGGCAGTTAGCCGAAAAAATGGCTCAGGAGAGTATAAACCGTCAGGTTGAAATGGCGAAAATTCGCAACCAGATGTACAACCTGCTGACTCCCGAGCAAAAGGCCCAGTTAAATGAGCGTTACCAGCAACGTATTGCCAGTTGGCAGCAGCAGGTAGCGACCATGCAGAATACTTCAGCCCTGAAGTTAGGTACGAAAGAGTAGCACCCTGTTTTTCCTTGCCATAGACACCATCCCTGTCTTCCCCACCTTACGGTGGGTTTTTTTTTTATCAGGCACTTAGAAAAAATCCCTTATAAATCAATCCTCCTTGCAACAGCTATAAGCAGTTACAAGAAGGATATAGCGTTACGGGTGTAGACAAGATGTAGACAACATTGTCACACCACCAACCCGCCGCCGAGTGGGTTTAACGTCACCGCGTGTTGCAGGTAATCAGGGGAGAGGTGAGCATAAACCATCGTTTGCTGAATGCTCGCATGACCCAGAATCTGCTGTAACGCGATAATGTTGCCCCCGTTCATCATGAACCAGCTCGCGAACGTGTGCCGGAGCACATGCGTAGCCTGTCCGCGTGGCAAGTCTGGTTTAACCTGCCTGAGCCGTTCGCAGAAGTTTTCATAATCAACTTTGAACAGCGGGCCGGTGTCACTGGTTTTGATCTCCTTCTCCAGTTCTTCCGAAATCGGAACCGTTCGCTTTTTCCCGTTTTTGGTTTTGAGGAACGTCACGCGCCCATGGTTAACCTGCTCACCTCGCAGCGTGCTGCCCTCTCCCCAACGCGCGCCAGTGCTAAGACATAACAGCGCTACACGGCGATCATCGCCGGTCAGGGTATCCAGCAGCCTGCTGATCTCTGATTTGGCGAGATAGGTCATAGCTGGCGGCGTTTCTTTCAACGGTTCCAGTCCCTTGCAAGGGTTTTCCTTGCTGAACTCATCCAGCTTAATCAACGTGCTGAACATGCCGGAAAAACGGTATATATCCCGGTTGATCGTTGCGGCGCTGATCCCGTCATCCAGCCGTTGGCTGCGGTGTCGGGCAATGGTGCGCTTATCAAGCCGGTTAACTGCCGGATCTCCCAGCGCCCTGATGGTCTTTTTCAGGTGCCGTTTTTCTATCTCGCCATTTTCCTGAGTCTGCCCATACAGCAGCCACCAGGTATCTAACAACTCGCTTAACGTGCGGCGATCTACGCTCGCGCCAAGCCATTCTTTTTTATCGGCGTTTGCTAATACATAACGCTCAAAAAGAACCGCCTCTTGTTTCTTTTCAAATCGCCTGCGGATGCGTTTTCCATTACGCCCACGGGGCCATACGTCTACTTCATACTGACCACCTTCGAGCTTCTTAATCGACATAGCGAAGCCCTCCGGTATTGCAGAGTGAAAGTGAATCTATCCAGTCAATGAAATCATGGTGCAGCGTTAACCAGTTTTGCGGGCGGAGCGGCGAGATGTTGCCGTAGTCTCTGGCCCATCAAGAGAGAGAGCCGGTTCAATTTGCCCGGCGTCTGGTGCGGTGTTACCAGTCATTAGCCAGAGCGTATATTTTTCAAATCGTTCATGTTGTGTGATCTTGATCAAAATATCACTACCGATACTCTCTCTCCTTCCAGTCTCATAAAATTTCTGAGTTCCCACAGGAATACCCGTCAATTCAAAGAATTGTTGCCTAGTAAGCCCCTCGCTATCTCGTATCGCTCTGATTTTTTCACCCATGTCGCTTGACAGGGTTGCAGTAGTAACCATAATATTCATCTCAGGGTTGCAATAGTAACCATAAATGCAACTGCCAATTTAGGCAGTTACAAGCCGAAGCAAGCGCCTAGCGCCAATGGGGATTATGACACATGACAGATAAAGAGTTAGAGGGGTTCATTGAAGTGCGTCATGCTGTTGACGCGGTTCCGTACCCGAAATTTGCTGAGCTGATCGGCAAGAAGCCCGCCACGGTTAAGAGCATGATTGAAGACGGTAAGTTACCGATCATTCCATGGAAGAACCCGGAAAGCCTGGGCGCTCGTGCTGAAAACTGGATCTACATCCCTGAGTTCAACCGTGCGATGCGCGATGCCTTCTACAACCGCCCGAAAGAGCAGCGTGATGCTTGGCTGCTGTGGATTGGTCTGTAAGGAGTCGATGAGATGACGGGCCAGTTAATACAATTAAGCCGCCATAGTTATATTTATCGTGGGTTCACTATTCATAAATGCCCACGAAATTCAATAACAATGAAAACAGCGTATAGCGTTTTAAATAATGGTATTTATTTTGGGCGTGACTTTGCATTGTCGGAAGCAATGAAAACCGTTGATAAAATTCGTGACGGGAGTTCGCAGTAATGAATACAAACCAGAACCCATCACTTGCCAGCCTGCTTAAGCACGGTTGTAAGGTAACGCATTACCGCAATACGCGAGGTTGGATTGAATGTCCAGACGGGCGTTTCTTTAAACCAGAACCTAATAAAGTACGTTTTATTAAAGGTATGAGTAAGCCTTTTGTTTATACGAAGAAGATAAACAAAGGCTTATTTATTTCCTTAGTAAGGCTATTTAGAAAACTACTTTAGCAATTAAGGAAGAAATAAAAACTTTTTCTACCTGTCGTCACTTTATTAAGTGATGGCGCATTCACTCACCCAAAAAAGGGGTTAATTATGTTTGGCATGTTCAAGAAAAAAACCGCTGCTGTAAAAGTTGAATTAAAGAAAGTCGAAAACCGCGATCTGATGGAGGCCATTGTTGGTGGCTGTCTGCTGGTTGCTGCTGCTGATGGTGAGATTGAGAAAGAGGAAACTGCAAAGCTCGATCAGCTGCTGCGCTCCAATCCCCGCCTGAGCCATTACGGCAACGAAATCACCGCGCTGATCACCCGCTTCACTGAACAGCTTGAGGCGGGTTTCCGCGTTGGTCGCATGAATATCCTGCGTGAAATCGAAGATATCAAAAACGACCCGAAAGAGGCGGAAGAGGTCTTCGTCAACATGCTGACCATTGCCGAAGCTGACGGCGAGATCGAGCCGGAAGAGCAGAAGGTACTGGAAGAGGTTGGGCGTCGTCTGGGCCTGCGCGTTGAGGATTACATCTGATGAACCAGATGCTGAGCATGTTGCGGCCCGCGCTGGTTCTGCTGCTGGCTTTCATGGTGGTAGCGGTGGACTTCACTAGCTATCTGCTCTCAGCAGTTGGCGATCTGTTCTTCGTGGGGGCGCTCGTTGTTCTGGTATGGCCTGCGATTAAGCCAGCCAAAGAGCAGCAGGGCGACGAGTAAGAGAGGCACCGGGAAACCGGTGCTTATCCGGGGCGTTACTTTCGAGTGGCGCGCCTGATAAGCGGCAGTGATGGGGGATAGGGCTATGAGTATCGGGCAAGAAAAACCAGTATCCGGGCGTCAGATGTTCCTTGAACAGCGCGCGCGTTTGCAGTCGAGCATTTCGGTTTCCCGCACCAATGACACGGCGAGCCGTTTCAACCGCCTGGGCGAGACTCAGAAAAAGGCGATCATCCTGCTGGCAAACGAAGCCGCGCAGCGGTTTAAAGATCTGCCGTCGCTGACTCATTCCCATCTCACCATGCCTTTCGAACAGTTCAGCTCTCAGGACAAAGTGAGCCTGATGTTGGGCATTAAACGCCTTGCCGAGCTGGCTGCGGCGTTGCCGTGGGAGTTTCCAGATCATGCTGCGCCGCGCCTTGAAATGCAGGCGTTACGCGAATCACCACCACCCGCGCCGGATGGCGCAGTCAATTAACCACTGAATGATTAACCAGTAGTCAGGCGCATCACCGCGCCGGGCTTCCTGCACCCAGGAGAAAGCAAGATGAAACACGTAATGATTGATATTGAAGCCATGGATAACAAGCCAACTGCCGCGATTGCGTCTATTGCTGCGGCAATCTTTGATCCTATGTCAGGTGAAGTTTTTGCCTCAATGTACCGGGCCATTGCTATTGAAAGTAGTGAGGCATTCGGCGGAACGCTGGGCGCTGAAACAATCAAATGGTGGTTTAAGCAGTCGGGAGAAGTACGAGCGGAGGTAACGAAAGAAGGGGCTGACTCCCTCCCTGTAGCTCTCAGTGAATTAAATATGTTTATCCTGAGAAATTGTGATCAGTCGAGCGTGAAAGTTTGGGCACGCGGTACTGATTACGATATGCCGATCATCTACAACGCCCTGCGCAGTATAGATTTAAGCCCGGTCTGGAATTTCTGGAATGTACGCGACGTTCGAACGGTTGAAGAGGTTGCGCTGACTGTCTGCGGATATTCTTCAAAACGCATTGTTGACTCTGAAAAGCACAATGCTGCCGCCGATGTGCTGAATCAGATCGCCCAGCTCTCAGACAATCTAAAAAGCCTCGCAGCAAAAGACGTTACGGGGGCGGCATTATGATCCGTTCCCTCCTCAAATGGCCCGGTGGCAAAAGCCGAGTGATACCTGAATTACTGCCGCATTTACCAAAGGCTGGTTGCCTCGTTGAGCCTTTTGTTGGCGGCGCTTCCGTGTTCCTCAATACCGATTATCGCCGCTATATCCTTGCGGATATCAACCCGGATCTGATCCGCCTTTATCGTGAGGTCAAAAGCAACCCTGAGCTGGTGATTGATCTTGCCCGCCCGCTCTTTGCGACCGGCAATTCCAAAGAGGAATACTTACAAAACCGCCGCATTTTCAACGGTACAAAAGGCTTGCTTGATGTGGCCCGCGCGGCTTTGTTTCTGTACCTCAACCGCCACGGCTACAACGGCGTGGTGCGTTACAACCAGAGCGGTGGTTATAACGTGCCGTTTGGTCAGCACAAAACCGTGCCTTACTTCCCGGAAGCGGAGATCCGCCAGTTTGCTGAGAAGGCTAACGACACCAAAGCTATTTTCCTGTGCAGCTCGTTTCAAAACACCCTCAAAGTGATGGTTGGAACGGATGAGGCTATCTACTGCGATCCGCCGTACCTGCCTGCCAGCGAAACCGCCAATTTCACCCAATACCACACCGAGCCATTCACCGAGAAGCACCACCGCCAGTTAGCGGCGGAGCTGCTGGAAGTTAACCGCAAATATGGCGCGCCGGTTGTCATTTCCAACAGTGACACTGAAACCACCCGCGAGATTTACCACCGCTTCCACCTGCATGAAATCGACGTGCAGCGCTCTGTTAGCACTGACGCCAGCAACCGCCAGAAGGCCAAAGAAGTGATCGGCACTTTGGGCACCCACGCGGAGAGCTAGAAATGAGTGAATCCCGCAAAGAAATGGTAGCCCGCCACCAGGCGCAAACGGCTACCGCGCTGGCAGAGCACACAATGAGAATGCTTCGCCTCTATGAGAGTCAGCGCATTGAATTGGCTGATCTAATGCTCCGGGATGCTCCGGCAGAGTTTGTGACCGACGTAATCAGTGGCATCAAGTCACCCCTCAAGATGCTTGCCGCTGAAGAGTTCGGGAGCGCTGACGCCTGGGATGCGCGTTACCTATTGTCGGTGCTTGAACGACTGGAAGCACGACTGAATACCACTACCGGAACGGAGGGCGGGAAGTGAGCATAGAACAGCCTATAACTCCTCTTTGGGTAGCAGTAGACCCATCTGATGAATCAGTGGATTCAGCCTGTCATGCGGTGATTTATCGCATCACAGATCGCTGGAAACTCCATGATTTTTGGGTTGTTAATTTTAAGGCGTTCATCCTTGATGCCCATGTCCGTATCAGCGACTCGATAATCTGTGGCAGCGGCAGGGAGGCTTACAGCGTCAAGCGCGGAGACATTATCCGGGTTCATCTCATCACTGATGAGCCAGATCCTGATGAGGAGTTGCCGTTCTGATGGCTATAGCTGCATATCTGGATAGCGCGCGATGACTACCGCTACAAGCGGGCATTACGCCCCCTCGTATTCCCCTGCTTTTCCGGGTGGCTCTGTAGACGCCGCCCGGAAATCATCATGCTTTGTTATTCGGCGTGTACTGAATAAAAAAAAGGTTGGGCAGTCGTGGCTAATCGGCGTTGAGCTGGTCGGAAAAGCAGGCGCTGCACCAACTTATTTGGTGCGCTATTCAGAACGCGAAGCCAATGAAGTAAGGGCAGGGGATAAAGTCACTTTTGACTACCAAAATGCGGTTGATAGCTGCGAATGGAGTAAACCCCATCCCGCTATATTTGTTGATAAATCTCCTTCTGTTGATCTATTTGAATTGGGTCAAGAGAAGGAGTTTTTAGATTGGGTTAAAAAAGTCCTTTCCCCGCTGCCGCGCTTTATTCGTCTGCGCCTTTCATCCCGCATTGACAGCATTCACACCATGAAGGGCAGGCACATTGCCCGCCTGACGCTGCGCGATATCATCCGCAGGGATGTGCCGCCAATCAATATGGTGAATGAGCAATACGCTATTGCGATGACGGATGAGGCTAAATCTCAGGCTGATACAGCATTCAAAGGGTTAAACCCGCTTTACCACACGTTTAACACTCTTCACGGATTGGTTGAGCGCTTTAACCGCCTGCCGGACTTCACGCCGGAAGATGTTGAGCTGCTGGCGCAGGATGTTGCTATCTATATGCGGTCTGTGCTGAGCGAAGTTCACGAAACGGTAGAGACGCAGAGTGATCGCAAATATGCCGAATACCTATACACCGAAGCGGCTATCCTCGCGCGGCTTTTCTTCCTGACGCCTCCAAGCTGGGAAAAGTATTGCCGGGGCGCGCTGTTTATTGATGAAGCTACTACCGGCATCAGCAAGATGCTGGATGATCGCTACTGGCACCGTAACCTGAAAAAGTACGCTGCGCGCTGGCGCGAGCACCTGCACATTGCCTTTGGTGACGTGAAGCGGGGCGCTGCACCGTATTGCAGTAAGCACCATGTTGATGAGTGGGATGCCAGGCGCAAACGTAGCCGCGCGATCATGGCCCGTCTTGAACTGGAAGACCAGGACACCAAAGAGCGCATTTCACTTATTGAGCAGATCGATAAGAGCATTTCTAACCCGGCATTGCGCCGCGTTGAACTTATGACCCGCATTGGTGGTTTTGAGAAAGTCGCCACCGAAAGCGGCTATGCAGGCCAGTTTTTTACTCTGACAGCACCATCCAAATACCACGCCTATACCGTATTCGGTCATCGTAATGCCAAATGGAACGGTGCCAGCCCAAGAGCAACGCAGCGCTATCTTAACCGGGTATGGCAAAAAATTCGTGCTGAGCTTGCCCGCCGTGAAATTCCGGTCTTTGGCCTGCGGGTGGCTGAGTCACACCACGATGGTACTCCGCACTGGCATGGTCTGCTTTTCTCTTTGCCGGAACACTCCGCCGAACTGCTGGAAGTAATGGAAGATTATGCCACCCGCGAGGATGCGGAAGAGTTGCAGGGCAAGCACGGCAACCGCCCGCGCTTCGAGATGAAACCGATCGATCAGGAAATCGGCAGCGCCACCGGTTACGTGGTGAAGTACATCAGTAAAAATATTGATGGTTACGCGCTCGACGGTGAAACAGACGACGAAAGCGGCAGGCCGCTGAAAGAAACGGCTAAACATGCTACCGCGTGGGCATCGTGCTGGGGCATCCGTCAGTTTCAGTTTTTGGGCGGCGCACCGGTATCTGTCTGGCGAGAGCTGCGCCGGTTCCGCAATCAGGAACAGGCCGACAAGATAAATCCACTGTTTGCTGAGCTGCACCGTGCTGCGGATGCTGGCGACTGGCAGCAATACACCCAATTGCAGGGCGGGGCACTGGTTGCCCGCCGTGATCTGCCGTTGCGCATCTGGTACCAGCAGAAAGACGAGCCGAATGATTACGGCGAGTATCTGGACCTTATCAAAGGTCTGGTGATGCCAGCCGTTCACATCCCACCCATTGAAACCCGCCTGCATACCTACCGCATTGTGCGTAAGAAACCGGAAGTTTTAGACGACTCCGGGCAGGCCGTTGACTTTGATTTTGACGTTCGGGGCGCGTCCGCGCCCTCTAGGACTCGTGTCAATAACTGTACTGAGGTTAAAAAACGAACAAATTCACCGCCCGGATCACCGTCATTAATGACAGTGCCAGCTGAGCGGGAAGGGCCGGAACAGTTTGAGATCGGTCAGTTGACCCAGGAACAGCGAAAACAGGTACGTGAAAGCCTTCATAACCACAAACCGAAGCGGCAGAAATCGCCTGCTGATGAGTTTGAGGAGCTGGCGCGCAGCATTACCAGCGGCGACTGTTACGAATATGACACCCAGCGGGCAGAAAGTTACCTCAAAGCCGCCCACGCGATCAGGCAGCAAGAGCAGGTTTTATCACCGGCAATTGCTGGTCTGGCGGGGCTGGTTCAGTCATGGGCGCAGGTGAAGAAAGTACAGATCAGCAAGCCGCAGGCCATGCAACTGGCGCGCGGTAATGAAGTGACGGTACTCGATACCGTGTATCGCGCACATCCGGTTACAGGTGAGTTGATTATCGCCGGTACCGATCAGCCATGGCGTAAAACCATTGCAAACCACAAAGCCAGCGAGCTGATCAGCCGCTGGAAAAAAGCACAATTGAAAGGAGAGGAAAGATGAATAACAAACCAGCAGACGGGCTAAAGCAGGCGCTGCGTGAAGCAGCGGAAAAAATTGAGTCACGCACATGGGAAGCGGAAGGCTCACAGGTCTTTAGTGTGAGCAATGGAACGGCTGATGCTCTTGTGTTGGAGGTTTTCGGAGACGAAACGTCAGGCCAGCAGGATTGCGATATTGCCCATTTCATCGCCGCCGCTAATCCGGCAACCGTGATAATGCTTCTGGATGAGATAGAAATGCTATCCAAATCTGAATGGAACCTTGCGGGCGAGCTGGCGGATGCACAACAGAAGATCGCACTTAAATGTAAGTGCTGTAAATCGGTATGACTGGCGCAACTTGTTGCGCGGGGAATAGCGATTCTGCGGGCGCGGGCGGCAAAGAGTCCGCTAGCGCCACTAAGTGGCGCTCATTGGGTACCGCACTGTCAGATTTGGCAGTGTCGGCCATACGCATCGAGCACCGTCATTTTTAGCAGTGCTGCAGGTTGAACGCGAGGCTTTACGGATGAGTTATTTAGGGAGTAAAGGCGGTAGTGGCGTATATCAAAAAATCATTGCCGAGATGCCGCCGCATGATACTTACATTGAAACCCACCTGGGCAGTGGGGCGGTGATGTTCCATAAGCCGCCAGCGTTGCGGAACTATGGCGCGGATCTGGATGTTACCGCGCGCATAAAGACGTTGCAGCGCTGGAAAGACCGGGGCATCAGCCCGCCGCGCCTTGATTTTTTCCACGGTGATGCAGTCTATTTTCTGGAAAGCCTGAAACAGAACGGTGCGATCACTGGTGTGCCAGCGTTTGCCAAGCTGGGCCGGGTGTTGGTCTATTGTGATCCGCCTTATATGCCGGAAACTCGCACCAGTCGCGCCCGCTACCGCCATGAATATACCGTTGCCGATCATGAGCGTCTGTTAGCTTGCCTCATGAGCCTGCCCGAAAACGTCAGCGTGATCTTGTCTGGCTACCCGTCGCAGCTTTATGACGAAACGTTAGCGAGCTGGCGCAGCCTGGAATTTCAGGCCATGACGCGCGGCGGGGTGAGAACAGAGAAAATCTGGATGAATTACGGTGAAGGGCGGGCTTATTCTCATACTTTTGCTGGCAAAGATTACAACGATCGCAGTCGCATTAAGCGCAAAGTTGAGCGCTGGCGCACGAAATATGCGGCTTTACCGCCTGCTGAGAGGCTGGCAATTATGGCAGCGCTCAATGAGGTTGATGCCGGTTAAGCACTAGCTTTCAGAAAGTGCGCGTTTTCGGTGCAAAGTTACGCGCACGTTTGCACAATTTTTTTGATGGTACTTTTGCCAGACAAGCCCAGACGTGGCGCAGCCTGCCGTGATCTGCAAGTTTGCACAAAAAGACGGGGGTTTTGTGTGCGGGCGAGGCGGGGGAACCATCGCGCGCTGAGGGGGTAAGGAGGGTATACCTGTTAATGCCATTTTTCGCGCCTGTGCGGCTCTGTTTTGATGCGGTTGCGTTGTGGTCAGGTGAGGGGATGGAAAAGAAAAGCCCCTGCCAGCGTGGCGCTGAGGGGCTTATATGGCGTTTGGCTTTCGGGTGGGCTGTGCTCACCCTCTGGCGGGGTGGCGCATCAATCTTTTTGAATGGTCAGGCGGCTGTTGATGGGGTTGCCAGGGCGTAAGGGTTGAAGCGGATCACCTCAAAGCCCAGCCAGTCATTCAGCTCTTTCAGACTTTCCTGTATCGGCGTCAGCTCGTTGATGGAGAAAACGCGGGCGGCTTTCTCAACGTCGCCAAACCCTCCGGCGTTGCCTGGCATTACACCCATCAGTTGAGGCGGGACGCGATGCGCGGCAAGCATATCATCCCGCGTTGCGTCCTTGATGCCGGTAAACTCATCCTTTGCCGCTATCTGGCTGAATGGCAGGATTTGCAAGCCGTCTTTCTTCCCGCCTGCTGCGTATACGAACAGGTTTTTAAACGCACCACCACCGCGCGCGTCCTTCAATGATTTTTTCAGGCTCTCAACGTCTTTGTTGTTGGCGATCGGGTCGGTCAGGTAGACGATTACCCCGGCGTGACTGCCGTTGATGTAGTAGTTGCGGCGGAACATGGTCGCTTCACTGTTAAGCATGGCGCTCTGTAACGAGGCCATATATTCAGGTGCGCCGTAGATCTCCTGGTGGATGCTGGGGTTTTTTATCTGGCAGATGCTGCCCGGCTTGAATGGGTAGTCCGCATCGCGGCGGGTGATAAACCAGTATTGATCTTTTTTCAGGTCGCTACCGCGCCGGGTATATTTGGCCTGGGCATGTTTCAACGCAATAGGCTCGCCCAGCATGTTACGGCGCACCTCCATGTAGTTGTTGCCGAAAACCAGATAATCCAGCACCCACGCGCTCATTTCCTGCCTGCTCAGTAGCGGGTGAGGGATGTAGCAGGATGTGATCACATTACGCTTAAAGACCAGCGGAGACTGATGATAGGCCGTTGAATCAAACATCCGGGCGATGCCGTAGGGGCTGATCGGTGGCTCAAAATATACGCCGTTATCAGCGCACTCCATGCAATCCAGCAACATACTGCGATCGGTGATGGCTACCGGGTCGCCAAAGCTGAATGACTCAATGCCTGCTGTTTGCTCACTGGCAACCGGCTGCGGTCTGGCCTGAAACTTTTGCTTTTTGCGGCTCACGTTTAAAACTCCTCTACAAAACTATCATTACCGCCGCCGCTTTCGCTGCCGATCGGCTCGTTATACAAGGCTGTCATAGATGCCCAGGCAAGATCGCCGTGATTGCTGCCGCGTTTGCGGTCGGAAACGTAGGTCATTACCCCGCCTTTTTGAACCTTGCGAACCGTCATAAACGACTGGACGAGATCCAGCATTCCCGCATCCAGCTCCAGACGACCGGCACGGATCAGCATGAGCGCTTTCAGTACCATGGCGCGCTTGAGCGGGGCGGAATACTGGTACTTAACCGCTAGCGGGAAGAACTTGATGACCAGTTGCCAGACGGCATCACCAATGCCAGTGGCATCGATCGCGATGTGCTGGACGTTGTAACGCTCAGTCAGCTCCTTGATTGCCTTTGCCTGTTCCTCAAACTCCATCCCACGAAGCTGGACGCGCTCAATGATGCGGAACTTGCCGCCCGGCACCGCTGGCGGAACGATGACAACCAGCCCGGCAGAGTCACCATTGCCGCTTCCCCCGTTGGGGTCATAGCCTACCCATACCCCGCGATCGCCTATCGGTCTGGGTGCGAATGGGTTCCAGTCGGGCCATACATCATCGTTAAAGCCGTCAACGCAGCAGCCGATCATGGCGTTGTAGTTAAAGGCACGTTCGCCAACGGTGACGAAGCGGCAACGGTAAAGGTTGTCGTATTCCTCTGGGGAGTTCTCCATCTTGATGGTTTCAATTTTCACCAGGTTGAAGCCGAGTTTTACCGCGTCTTCAATGGTGACAATCTGCCGCCAGATCCCATCCCCGCCTAGCTTGCCGTTTTTCAGCGCCTTATGGCTGACGTCTATTTCTACCCGTTCACCTCTGGGCCTTGCCTTGTTGAACAGGTCGCCAGTCCAGAAGGCGTAAGCCTCATGCTCCTCTGTGGATGGCGTAGAAAAGTAGGTACGGCGCAGCCCTTCATGGGTTGCCATACCTGCGGCGACTCTGCGCAGCTCAAGAAAATTGTTAATCCAGAATGCTTCATCCAGATACAGATCGCCGGTGTAGCTCTGTGCCGTCGCTGCTGAGGTGCCGAGAAAGTAGAACGTTGCGCCGTTGCTCAGGGTGATGGCGTCGCCGCCTTTCAGCTCAACGCCAACCTGCGCAGCCAGTAACTGGATGAACTTCTTGAACTGGAACGCCTGGGCGCGGCTGGCTGACAGAAAGATCTGGTTGTTGCCGGTTTCCAGCGCTCGTAACAGTGCTTCGCGGGCAAAGTACCAGGTGGCACCTATTTGCCTGCTCTTGAGGATAAAGCGGTTGCGGCGTTCGCGCTGTTTGTACCATCGTTTTTGATGCTCGTAGAGCGAATCCAGCACCAGAGCGCGCAGATCCCCGATCTGCTCTTCCGTAAAGTGGTTTTTCGGTTTCTTCTCGCGCCCCTTCTCTTCGCTGCGGCGCTCTTCGCGTTCCATCCGCACCAGTTGACGGGTTAACAGGTCAATGGTTTTGAAGTCATGCGCCGTCAGGTCTGGCTTTTCCGTCAGACGTAATAGCCGCACCTGCATCCGATCCTGTACGCGCTCCAGCGCGGTGGACTCGTCCCACTTATCGCGGCGACGCCATGAATACAGGGTGTTGGTACTCACGCCGATCGATTTTGCGATCTGCGTGATGCTGTATGCCTGCCAGTACATGACCTTAGCGGCAATCCGTGGCTCATCGTGGGAAGTCTGTTTCATGCTGGCAGAATACCGCGCCCGCGCGCGCGTCGCTTTGGGTTGTCATTGTCGGAAAACGGCAACAACGGCAACGCTTTGCGCGTTTCGGCTGCGGCGGGAATGATAGGGGCACTGGTTAATATCACTCACTCATTCGGGATTTCGACATGCCAAAGTCAAAACCATTTCGCGTTGCTGTCGAGGGTGCTACCTGCGACGGTCGGACGCTGGAGCGTCAGCACATTGTGCAGATGGCTCAACGCTTTAACCCAGCCGTATACGGTGCCCGCGTCAATCTGGAGCACCTCCGGGGCTACTCTCCAAACAGTGATTTTCGTGCTTATGGCGATGTTATTGCCGTCAAGGCAGAGGAGATCACCGAGGAGCCGCTGAAAGGCAAAATGGGCCTGTATGTGCAGGTTGATGCCACTGATGATCTGGTTGCCCTGAAAAAGAACCGCCAGAAGATTTATCACAGCATTGAAGTGCATCCCTCTTTTGCAGATACCGGCGAAGCCTACCTGATGGGGCTGGCCTGTACCGATAGCCCCGCCAGTCTGGGCACGGAAATGATGGAGTTTTGTTCCAAAAACACCGTTAACCCGCTGGCATCCCGTAAGCATGATCCGGCTTGTTTCTTCACCGCCGCCGTTGAATCCACGATGGAATTTGAAGATGAGCAGCCGCCGCAGGATGAAGGCAAAAACTTCTTTGCCCGTGTTAAGGCGCTGTTGGGCGGTACGCAACAGCAGTTTAGCCAGCAGAACAGTGAAAACCGTGAAGCTATCGAGGCGATTGCCGAGAGCCAGGGCAAGCTGCTGGACAGCACAACCCAGCTTTCCGCTGCGGTGAAAGGTAAGGCTGACGCTACCGAGCTGGAAAGCCTGCGTAAGGACTTCAAAGCGCTGGAAGAGAAACTGAAAGGCCAGGACGCCGATCAGTACAGCCAGCGCCCGCCTGCCACTGGCGGCGATGGTCAATCCACTCAACATCTGGCTGATTGCTGATAAGGCTCAGTGCGTCAGGCTCAGGAAAGGAAAATAAGATGCGTAATACAACCCGCGATTTGTTTGATAAGTACATTCAGCGACAGGCCGAACTGAACCATATCAGTGCTGCTCACATCACCAAGGCGTACAGCATTGATCCGAGCGTTGAGCAGACGCTTGAGGACAAGATCCAGCAGTCGTCTGAGATGCTGAAAAAAATTAACATTTACGGCGTTAACGATCAGACCGGTGAAAAAATCGGGCTGGGTGTTAGTGGCCCGGTATCCAGTACCAACAATTCCACCACGGATCGCCGTCAGCCTACCTCTGTGGCGGCGCTGGATTCGAATAAGTACACCTGTAACAAGGTGAACGCCGATACCTTTACGCCGTACACGCAGCTTGATGCCTGGGCAAAATTCCCGGACTTTCAGCAGCGCCTCAGCAATCAGATCATCAAGCGTATTGCGCTCGATCGCATCATGATCGGCTTCAACGGTACCAGCTACGCGGAGAAGTCAGACCGCGCCGCCAACCCGCTGTTGCAGGATTGCGGTATCGGCTGGCTCCAGCAGTACCGTGCGAACGCAGCTCAGCGCGTGATGAAAGATGTCACCGTGACCAGCCGTGACGACACCAATCAGGTGATCGCGAAAGGTGATTACGGTAACTATGACTCCATCGTATTTGATGCCGTCAACTCGCTAATGGATGAGTGGTACAAGGATTCGCCTGATCTAGTGGTGATTACCGGGCGTAATCTGACGGTAAACCGTTCATTCCCGATCATCAACGCTGTCAGCACCAATAACCCGAACTCCGAAGCGCTTGCCGGGCAGTTGATTGCGTCACGTAAAACGATCGGTAACCTGCCGTCATTTATCGCGCCATTCTTCCCTGATGGCAGCATGTTCATTACCTCCTGGGAAAACCTGTCCATTTACTGGCAGGAAGGTGGGCACCGTCGCCGCATCGTTGAAGAGCCGGAATATAACCGTGTCTCAACGTACAGCTCTTCGAATGATGCTTACGTCATTGAAGACTACGGCTATGGCTGTCTGATCGAAGGCATCACCGCCGCCGAGCCAGACCCAGCACCATAAGACGCCGCAGGCCAGCAGTGCGCTGGCCTGTTCAGGGGGCATAAATGTTAACACCAGCACAAAAACACTTTGATCGGGTGATGGCAGAGCGCCGCAGTAATCGCGGGGCGACAACAGCCGATAGAACAGCCTACGAGCAGGTGCTTTTCCGCTTGCGCATGGATAAAGCCGACCTCAGCCGCATCCAGTCGAATGCCGGTAAGGCGAAGCTGAAAAGCGAACGCCTGCCGGATTACCTGCCGTGGATTGATGGCGCACTGGCAGCGGATACGGGCCAGGCGGATGAAGTTATCACCACCGTAATGATCTGGGCGGCGGATGCCGGTGATATTGCGCAGGCGCTGCGGATAGGTCAGTACGTACTGCGCCATAAAATCCCGATGCCTGACCAGTACAAGCGCACCACCGCCACGGTACTGGTTGAAGAGATTTGCGATCCCATTCTTGCCGCCTTCAAAGCGAACCCGGCAAAGGCGAGCGTGAGCATTGACAACCTCAACGCGCTGAACGGCATCACCACCCATGAAGATATGCCCGATCAGGTAAGGGCCAAGCTGTTTAAGGTCATGGGGTACACCGTGCGCCTTAATCAGGACGTTGAGTCCCAGCAGCTTGCCCGCTTGCATTTGCAGGAAGCTATCAGGCTCAACGCAAAAATTGGCGTGGCGCGTGATATCGAACTGCTTGATCGCAATATCAAAAAGCTGACCGCCGCCAACGGCGGAGAAGGTGAGGGCGATGCGCCACCGGTACAGCCGGAAGCGAAGCCAGAGGCCGCGAAAGCAGCGCCGGAGAAGACGCCGCGCACTACCGCAGCCAAAAAGCCGAAAAACAGCCAGGCAAAGCCAGCAGCTAAGAACAAGACGACGCGTAAAAACGCGAAGTCATAACGAATGTGCCCCCGCGCACCAGGCGGCACGGTGTGACGTAATAAGGCCCAGCCTCTACTGCGTCACACCGTCCACCGCCTGCCTTATGGAGAGTCCTGTATGAGCCTGGTCGCCACTGAACCGGTAAGACCGCCATCAGATCCCGCGCCGGACGATGGCGGCGCAAAGGTTGAGAGTCTGACTTTCTGGCCTGTCATCGTACTGGCTGACTTGCGCCGCGCGATGCGCCTTGATGGGCAGGTCACGACCGATCGCCTTATGTCCCGCACCATTGAGGCAGTGGCCCACGTCAACGATCAGCTTTTTCTGTGGCGTCTGGTTCAGGTTGATGCCGGTTATCTGACTCTGGCGGAGATCCCCGCCGACCCGGTGAATGGCGAATCGGTGAAGGTCTGGCGCTATAAAAATGCCGTCTGGTCACTGACCAAAGCCCTGCTGATTGAGGGGTATCGCGATATTGATACCACCAGTAAAGGGGATGACCACGCGCAGGCACTCAGCACCCAGATAGATACGCTCTGGCGTGATGTTCGCTGGTCTATTCGCGATATCCAGAATGAAGATCGCGGCCTTGCGGAGCTGTGCTGATGAACGTGCAGGCGCAGCAGGATGACACCGTTGATGAACTCTGCTGGCGGTATTACGGCAGGACGGCGGGAGTAACCGAAGCCGTGCATGAAGCCAATCCGGGGCTGTGCGACAGCGGCCCGCTGCTGAGTGCCGGGCAGGTTGTTTATCTTCCCGAATTACCACCACCCACCCAGCGGGAAACCGTGCAGCTATGGGATTGAGAGGTTGCCATGAGCGACGTACCTACCGGGATGCTGGAACAAACAATGAAATGGATTGCTACTTATCTGCCGACGCTTTACGCGGCAGGCGCTGCGCTGAGCATTTCGGCGCTTATGAGTCTTTATGACGGTCAGTCAATGCTGAAAACTGCCACTGGTTCACTGGTCTGCGGGATCGTTACGCTGGCGGTTGCCGGTTCGCTGGAATATCTGGGCTTGCCGTCTAATGCCGTTACCTTCGTGGGCGCATCCATAGGTTTTATGGGTGCTGACAAAGTGCGCAACAAAGTGACCGGCTTTATTGAAACCCGTATCGGGGGAGCGAAAGGAAATGAGTGAATTTAAATTCAGTCAGAGAAGTGAAAATAACCTGAAAGGTGTTAACGCTGACCTTGTGAAAGTCGTTCGCCGCGCCCTTCAACTTTCTGCCGTTGATTTTGGTATCACCGAAGGGCTTCGCACTGTAGAGCGGCAAAAACAGCTTGTTGCTGAGGGGAAAAGTCAGACGATGAACAGCAGGCATATTTCAGGCCATGCGGTTGATGTGTTTGCTTATCCCACTCCGGCAGGCTCATGGGACTGGAAATATTACCAACAGATTTCCGAAGCCTTCAAACAGGCGGGAAAAGAGCTGAATATCCCCGTTGAATGGGGCGGTGACTGGAAAACCCTAAAAGACGGCCCTCACTTCCAGCTACCTTATGCGGCTTATCCTGCATGATTCTGAACTGGCTCAGGCGACACTGGCGCGGCCTTCTGGTTGTGCTAATTCTGGGTGGTGTCTTCCTTTCTGGTTCATGGTTTGGTGCCAGCCAGGCTAATACGGAATGGGCACTGAAATGGAAACAGCGGGATGCCGATGATGCTACCGCGCTGGCAAAGCGGCAGGCAGAAGCCAGAGCCGAAGAGCAGCGCCGACAAGGTGAAATAGATGCGATTGAGAAAAGGGCAGAGGGGCAGATTGCTCAGGCCGTTGCTGATGCTGACCATGCCCGCGCTGTTTCTGACGGGCTGCATGACGAAGCCGCAAAACTCGCCGCCAGACTGGCAGCAAGTGAGCGCGCCCGCCGTGCCGCAACTGCCAGCGAAGGCCCGGCAGGCACCACCGGCAGCGAGCTGCTTGCCGAGCTGTTCCGCCGCGCTGACCAGCAAGCGGGAGAACTGGCGGCAATTGCTGATCAGGCAAGGATCCGAGGGCTGACCTGTGAAGCGGCTTATGATGTGCTGACAGGGGCCAAAGCGGCGGAGAAATAGCGATGTTAAAACCCGATCTACTGCGTAAACACATCAGCCACGCGGTGCCGTGGTTGCGTGACAACCCTGATAATCTGGCGGTGTATGTCCAGAAGGGGCGCATGGTGAGCACCGGGCAGCGCTCTGCCTCGTTTGAATATGAGTACACCATTGAGGTGCTGGCGATGGATTACCCTGAGCCGCTGGATTCCCTTAGCCTGCCAATTCTGGCATGGGCGCGCCTGTATCAGCCTGAGCTGCTATTCAACCCTGACCGCGCCCGCGATGGCATCACCTTTGAAGCGGATATCCTGAGCAATTCCACCATGGACGTGCTCATCAAAATCCAGGCCAGTGAGGCGGTTATTGTCAAAGTTGAAGATGGCAAGCCGGTTATACATCATCGCGCTGATCCTATGCCGGGGCCGGAGCTGGGTGCCTGGTCACTGGTCTTTGAAGATACGGTAAGCGGCGAGACGTGGACGGACTAAATGAATTCTGATCCGCTGTTCCATGCCCTTGATGATTATCTGGCAACCGTGGCGGCGCAGCTCGCACCGGGCCAGCGCTGTAAGCTCACGCGCGAGGTGGCTATTGGTCTGCGCAAGCGCCAGCAGCAGCGCATTAACAGCCAGAAAAACCCCAGCGGAGAGAGCTATACGCCGCGCCGCCGTAAGATTTTGCGCACTCAGGGCGGAGTTAAATTCCTGTGGAAAGGTGAGACGCGCGAGCTGAGCAACTGGCGCACTACCGGGCGCGGAGAGCAGCGCGCTATCACCGGTTATGATGTTGATAAAGGGGCGTTGCGCACGTTCTATAAGCGCGATATTCAGCGCTATATTGAGATCCATCTTAACCAGACCAAGCGCACCACCACCCGCAAAGAAAAGATGTTCCGCCGCCTGCGCACCGCTCGCTTTCTCAAGGCATACGGTACCGCCAGCGCCGCCGTGGTCGGTTACTCCGGACATACCTCCGAGATCGCCAGCGTTCACCAGTATGGTGAGGTTGATACCGTGGCTCCCGGTGCCAGCACCCGTTACCCCGCGCGTGAATTGCTGGGCTTTACGGAAAGCGATCTTGACTGGCTGGCGGATACCATCGTTAGTTTTCTGCAACCCTGACCCCCTTCCTGCAGCACTGTTAAAAGTGACGGTGCTCGATGCGTTTTCCCCGCCACTGTCATAGCTGGCAGTGTCTGCCGGTACCGCCATCCATTGTTACCAACTCCTGACAACGCCAGCGCGTTGCTTGCGCGCGCGTGGATCATGAAACTGGCTGTAAATTTAATAACGCAAGCCAGCTTATGAACCTGAATGAACTCTATCGCCTGATCTGTAACCTTGTCCGTATTGGTACGGTGACGGATGTTGATCTTGCTGCTGAGCCGCCAGTTGCGCGAGTCTCAACGGGAGAGAATACAACGGACTGGATTCGCTGGGCGGCTTTGCGCGCCGGAACGGCTGTTACATGGTGGGCACCATCACCGGGCGAGCAGGTGTTACTTTTTGCCCCATGCGGTGATCTGGAAAATGCCGTCATCATGGGCAGCTTGTACAGCGATAGTGTGAAGCCACCGGATAACGGTGAAACGTCAAATGTTACTTTGCACCCTGACGGGGCGAAGGTTCTGTATGACCCGGCAACCGGTGCGCTCGCTGCTACTGGTATTAAGAGTGCAACCGTAGAGGCTTCTGACTCTATCGCCGCGACTGCCCCAAAAATGACCTGTACCGCAACAACCTCAATCACCCTTGATACGCCGGAAGTGATCTGCACTAAAAAGCTCTCGTGCTCCACGTTTGAGATGAAACAGGGCGGCAAGATGACCGGCAATGTTGAGCATAGCGGCGGCAGCATTACATCAAATGGCGTTGTGGTGCATACCCACAAACATGGCGGCGTAGAACGTGGCGGAAGCCAGACGGACGGCCCGCAATGACCAGCGCAAGATATAGCGGGATGAACGCCGAAACCGGCGAAGCGCTCACCGACAACGAGCATATTTCTCAGTCCATCAATGACATTTTGTTAACGCCGGTTGGCTCTCGCGTTATGCGCCGCGCCTACGGCTCGCAACTCAATAACCTGATTGACCAGCCAGGCAATGCCGTAACGCGCCTTCGCATTATGTCCGCGATATACAGCGCGCTTTTCCTCTGGGAGCCGCGCATCTCACTGACCAATATTGTGCTGAGGGAAACCGGGGCGGGGCAGATGGTTGCCACCATCAAGGCCAGCCGTACCGATACCCAATCACCCTTTACCACGGATATAACGATCGGCAGGCAGGTGCAGGCATGAGCGGAACAATCGACCTTTCACAATTACCGCCTCCGGTGGTGGTTGAGCCGTTGGACTTTGAAACACTGTTCAATGAGCGCAAAGAGGCATTCATTGCGCTTTACCCGGAAGATGAACAGGACGTTATCAGGCGCACTCTCTCGCTGGAGTCTGAGCCGATCACCATGCTGCTGGAAGAAAACTGTTACCGCGAATTGTTGCTACGCCAGCGCGTGAACGAAGCGGCGCGGGCGGTCATGGTGGCGTACTCCGTGGGCAGCGATTTGGATCAGTTGGCGGCAAACTTCAACGTGGAGCGCCTGACCATCACACCGGAAGATGACAGCGTTGTGCCGCCTGTTCCTGCAGTGATGGAGTCGGATGCCGATCTGCGCGTCCGTACCCCGCAGGCGTTTGAGGGGCTGAGCGTCGCAGGGCCAACGGCGGCATATGAATTTTTCGGCCTGTCTGCTGATGGGCGCGTTGCTGATGTGTCTGCCGTAAGCCCAACACCTGCCTGCGTCACCATCTCTGTGCTTTCCCGCGAGGGTGACGGCACCGCCAGCCAGGAGCTGATCGATGTTGTCGCCAACGCGTTGAATGGCGAAGAGGTGCGCCCGGTTGCCGATCGCGTGACCGTGCAGGCGGCGGAGATCGTGCCTTATGAGATTGATGCCACGCTGTATATCTATCCGGGGCCGGAGTCGGAACCTGTCCGCCAAGCATCTGAGCAGAAGTTACAGGCGTACATTGCCGATCAGCGTCGTCTGGGGCGTGATATCCGACTGTCTGCCATTTATGCCGCGCTGCATGTCGAAGGGGTGCAGCGGGTAGAGCTGGCGCAGCCACTCGCGGATATGGTGCTTGATGATACTCAGGCGTCGAATTGCACCGGCTACACCATCACCGTTGGGGGGTACGATGAGTAAAACCCTTACGCCGCCCAGCTCAACGCGCCTTGAGCGTGTAGCCGCCCGTGTCTGCGCCTCTCTGGGGGAAGTTCGGGTACCACTGCGCCAGCTCTGGGATCCGTATACCTGCCCGGTTGACCTGCTGCCATATCTGGCGTGGGCTTTCTCAGTTGACCGATGGGATGAGAACTGGCCCCAGACAACGAAGCGCAAGGCCATAGCCGATGCGTATTACCTGCACCGCTACAAAGGCACTACCGGGGCAATGCGCCGCGTTGTGGAGCCGTTCGGGTACTTCATCCGGATTAATGAGTGGTGGAACATAAACACCGACCCAGGCACGTTTACGCTGGATATCGGCGTTGAAGATGAAGGCATCAGCGAAGAAACCTATCAGGAGCTTGAGCGGCTGATTGCTGACGTTAAGCCGTGCAGCCGTCACATGCTGGGAATGAGCCTGCACTTACAGACTGCCGGCCCCGTATATGTTGGCGCGTCTGCCTATCTGGGCGACACGCTGACCGTGTACCCCTACTTCCCCGAAACCATTTCAGTTGGTGGTGAGGAGTATGTGGGTAGTGCAATTCATTTGATCGATACCGTGGAGATCTCACCAAGTGGCAACTAAATATTATGCCCTGCTAACCAATGTCGGGGCCGCGAAGCTGGCGAACGCCACGGCATTGGGTGAACAGGTTGAAATTACTCAGATGGCGGTAGGGGATGGCAACGGTGCTCTGCCAACGCCAAACCCTGCGCAGACTGCGCTTGTGCATGAGCTGCGCCGCGCGCCGCTCAATACGCTGACCATTGACCCGGTAAACACCAACCAGATTATTGCTGAGCAGGTGATCCCGGAAGACGTGGGCGGATGGTGGATCCGTGAAATTGGTTTGTATGACAGTGACGGCGATATGATTGCCGTAGCGAACTGCGCGGAAACCTATAAGCCGTTATTGCAGGAAGGTAGCGGACGTGTGCAGGTGATTCGCGTCATTCTGATTGTCAGCAGTACCCAGGCGGTAACGCTTAAAATTGATCCCTCTGTAGTGCTGGCAACCCGTCAGTATGTTGACGACCAGATGATCCAGGTGAAAGCCTACGTTGATCAGCAACTGGCGGCGCATATTGCTGCCAGTGACCCGCATCAGCAATACCTGCTTGAGGCGGATATTGATAAATATACTCCCGCTGGTTTTCCTCTCCCATGGCCTGCGATGACACCTCCAACGGGATGGCTTAAGTGCAACGGTGCAGCATTTGATAAAACAAAATATCCGAAGCTGGCAGCGGTTTATCCTTCTGGCAGATTGCCAGATCTTCGCGGTGAGTTTATTCGTGGCTGGGATGATGGTCGAGGGGTTGATGTAAACAGAATACTAATCAGTACCCAGTCAGAGGAAACAAGAGCGCACTACCATAAATCATATTTTTATGCGGGGGTTCTTAGGAGAGAGATACCGCTGACTAGCCTAGATAGTACCTATGAGATGTTGACGATTAGCTCAAAAACAACTGCACTTTCCCCGCAGGATATTGACGCTGGCGGGACTTTAATTGGTACAGATGATTATGGCTGTCTTGCGGCTGGAAATGATGATAGCCGGAGAACGGCGACAGAACTTAATACCTCCATTGTTGGTGGTGCTGAAAACAGACCGCGTAACGTTGCATTTAACTACATAGTGAGGGCTGCATGATGGCTACAGCTGAATTGAACCAGAACATGATAGCTACCGTTGCTGGGGGAATTACTGTCTATAACTACGATGGTGAAACTCGTGAATACCTCTCGTCTTCTGTTGAGTATCTGGATGTGGGAGTTGGTATTCCTGCTAATTCCTGCACTGATGCGCCGAGTGAAAGCAAAGAGGGATTTGCAATTTGCCGGACTGCGGATTTTACCGCCTGGGAATATTTAGCCGATCATCGTGGGGAAACTGTTTACAGCACTGAAACCGGCGAAGCGGTTGCCATCACGGTGCCGGGTGATTACCCGGAAAATACCACCACGCTGGAACCTGCCACGCCATACGATACGTGGAACGGTAGCGAATGGGCGACGGATACAGAAGCGCAGCACGCAGCAGACGTGGAAGCAGCAGAACAGCAGAAAGCGGCACTACTGGCGGAGGCTCAGGCAACAATCAGCCTTTGGCAAACTGAATTACAGTTAGGCATCATCAGCGATGAGGATAAAGCCAGCCTGATAGCCTGGATGAACTACATCAAAGCGGTGCAGGCTGTAGACACGTCAACCGCGCCGAATATCAACTGGCCTGAGAAGCCAGAGGCGTAAACGGATATCGAGCACCGCCATAAATGACCGTGATGCAGCACGGTTAAAAGTGACGGTGCCGATGATTTCGGTACCACACTGCCAACAATGAACGTGTTGGTCATAAAAAAATAAAGTTAGAAATTCACCCCCGCTTTCACCATAGACAGTACATCATCATTGGTGATTTCCGCCAGCTTCTCCCTGATATCCTCGCTGACCTTTTTCAGGCTGAGGGTAAAATCAATCTTCCGCGCCTTCCCGTCCTGAAAGAACTCAGTGCGATTCTGGGTTAACCCGTCGATCACGTACATCCCGTAAATCTTGCCGGTGCCTTCAATCAGGGGCCAGGCTCTGCCGGTGTATGCCATTGTCTCCAGGGTGGTGAGCGACACATCGCCGCCGCTGATTTCCGGGTACAGCGTACCGGAGAGCGTGATCGGCTCCTCATCTGGGCCTATGTACTGATAGCGCGGGGATTTCCCCACGCGATCGTTTTTGACGTGCCGCCATGTATTGGACTGGTTCGACGTTTGGTAGGGCGTCGTTTGCAGCGCAAACGGAAACATGCCCAATATCATCATCATGGCTATACCCCTTATTCGTGGTCGGTCAGTTGCGAGCGTTTGCGCCGTGCGGCCTGCTGCTGGGCAACGGTAAACTCTTCGCGGATGCGCTGAACAAGTTTTTGCTCATCCAGTTGGCCCGCGCCGTTGATGTTGATCTCAAAATTAAACATATCGCCGCCAGGCATAAGCGCCGCAACAGATGCCGCAGACGGAACCGCCGACACTGGCGAACGGGCGGCAGGCTGCTGAACGCTGTACGGCAGCACCGAGGAAACGAGCGCGCCAGCCTGCTGCTGCATCCATGCGGTGAGTGATGGCACCTGCCGCTGAACCTGCTGCACCGGTTCGGCATACCCGCCACGGATAGGAATATACGGCTGTTTATTTTTGAAGACGATTTCACCGGGGCCGTCTTTCTTCTCTGCCGTGTTGCTGGCGATTTTATCCAGACTACCGCTAATCTTCGGTGCGAGGTTTGCCGGGCCTTTCAGGTTATTGGCAAGTGCCTGCTGCTGCTGGCTCTGTTCCGTTTTCCGCTTCTGCTCCTTCTTCTCCTCTTCTTTCTTCGATTGCGCAGTGACGGCTTTCAGATCACCGGCGAGCGTATCCGCCAGCCCGGTAAGCTTCTTCTGCGTGTTCACCTGCTCAACGGCTTTTTTGGCCCGCTCTGCCTGATCGGGGATTAGGCCCAGCTTTTCCAGCACAAGATCCAGACCCTTCCAGAGCTGTTCAACGGGCCATAGCACCAGTGAAATGGCATCTCCCACAATCTTGCCGAAGGATTCCCCGGCACTGGTGCAGGATTTCAGCGCCTCAGTGGAGAACTGGATCGGCTCAAACAGTTTTGTAAACCAGTCCCATACCGTACTGAGGGCGGAGACAATGGCGTCAAATATGGGTACCAGCGGCGAGAATACGGCGGAAACGATAGAAAATATCGGCTGTAGCCCCTGCATCAGGCCGGTAAAGAACCCGCTGAAAAACGCCTTGATAGGTTGCCAGAACTGGATGATCGCAATAGCAACGCCAGCAAAAAGGGCAATCAGACCCCAGACCGGGGCAGAGATACCCGCCAGCAGCGTGATCAGGGGGCCAAAGACCGCACGACCGGCAGTCAGTAGCGCCTGCATGGGTGAACCCGCCAGCCACTGAAACGCGCCGCCCAGCCGGGTGATGCTGGTTAGCAGTTTGGCGATCCCGCCTTCACCTGCCAGCGTGGTAAAGCTCAGACGTACAAGCGCCATCGGGCCGAGTATTGCGCCCAGCGCCAGCATAAGCGTACCCAGCACCGTGAGAATGGCACCAATCGCGGCGACGGTCTTCATGATGGCGGCAACCAGTGCCGGGTTGGCTTCAATCCAGCCCCGGATTGATTGCATGACGCCGCCGACTGATTTCATGATTGCCATCATCGGCCCGCGCATGGTTTCGCCCAGCGCGCTGAAATTGTTGCCAAACTCCGCTTTGGTTATCTGCCACTGTGATGAGAGAGAATCTTTATCAATATCGGACTCCCGCTTCATGGAACCTTTCGACGCGGTGCCGTGGGTTAATTCGAGCTGCCTGCGCAGCTCTGGCAGGTTGTTGGCAACCTTTCTTACTGCCATGGCATATTCATCACCAAAAAGCTGAGTAAGAACGTTTAGCTGCTTGTCGTCGTCAAGCTTTTTGGTGGCCTCCATGACCGCCATAATGGTGCCCATGGCGTCTTTTGCCATGTTCTTCTGCACCTTCTCCGCGCTCAGCCCCAGCGCGTCCAGACCCTCCATAAAGCGATCAGGTTGCACCATGGCGTTGCCCAGCTCGCGCACCATCGCTTTAACAGCAGTACCAGCAGTCTCTGCGCCTTCGCCAAGGCTAAGGAATGTAGACCCTAACGCCGCTGCGTTCTTATAGCCGAGCTGATCGGCAGTGCCACCCACTCGCAGCAGAACATCAATTATTTCTGAACCTTTTGATTTGGCGTTATCGTCCAGATAGTTAATGGCGTCACCTAATTCGCCAATATTTTGTATCGGTACTTTGTACAGGCCTGCAATCTTACCCAGGCTTTCCGACAGCTGATCGGCAGGCAGCTCAAACGCCTTTGAGGCCATAGCGGCGGTGTTGGCAAAATCGAGTAGGTCTTTTTTCTGCTTCTGCCAGGGATCATCACTGTTAGCCACGCCCATGCGTGCGCCGCCCTCTACCAGTGCGGCATAGTCAACGGCCCCGTTGGGCATGGGTAGGTTTTCGGAAGCGTCTTTGATGGCTTTTTGCATCTCAGCAAATTGTGCCGTGCGGTTGCCGTTATTATCCCGCAGCCCGTTCACCTGTTTGGATACGCCCTTCATGGCGTCTTCCAGGCTGCTGTAACTTTTGATGGCTACGGCTACGGGGGCAAGTACCGCCGCGCCGGTCGCTGCGGTCTTCATGCCTGAACTTTGCAGCTTCTCGCCGGTTTCTTTGGCGCGGGCATAGCGGGCCTGCGCCTGAGTGACGGACTCAAGCCGCCGCTGTTGCTCAGTAAGTTGGCGATTGTACTGCGCGGTGCGCTGGCTGATTTGTTCCGTTGCCCGGCTGGTACTGCTGATCGCAATCCCTTCGCTGTAGAAGCTGGCGCGCAACTGGTTGAGCTGGGCCTGTTCCGTTTTCTGCTGGGCTGTCAGGTTGCGGATTGCTGCCCGCTGCTGATTGAGGGCGGTAACTTGCTCAGCGCTGCGCTGGCGTAGCGGGCCGAATGCCGCCGCCATTTCACGCGCCTGCGTCTTTGCCTGAGCCAGTTGATCGGTGGTTTTTTTGTTGGCGTTGGTCAGCCGGTCAAAGCTGGTAGCCTGACGCTCAAGCCCTTTGATGCTGCTCTGCGTCTGCTTAATCTGAGAGGCCAGCGCGGCGGCACTCTGGCGCGCCGCGTTGACAGGTTGAGACATATTATTCAGGGCGCTGAATGCCACCTGAATATTTAATTTGCGGTCTGCCATTTATTGATCTCCGCCACTGCGCGCAGCGGCTTGATCACGCCATAACAGAAGTTCCTCTACCGTCATGGCGTCCATCTCCGCTGGTCGCCAGTGGAAAATGACGGCGATATCCGCCATTAAGTTTTCTATGCGTTCGCAGGGGCATCGGATGACGCGCTGCCCGTATCCGTCCCGCTCTGATCCGAAGGTGGTTGCAAAAAATCAACCACCGCATTGGCGAGCTGGCAGAAGTCCCACGTATCCATGCGGGCGATTTCGTCAGCGGTCAGTGCCGGGGCGGTAACGCGTGGCAGCAAAACAACCAGCGCATCATAATTCGACGTCAGAACGTCATAGACTTTTAAGCCACGCAGCGATCCGGCCTGCTTTAAGACTGGCGTGATCGTGATTTCGCTGATTGCCGTCTTGCCGCGAACGATAGGCGCATTGAGCGTTACAACCTCTTTACCGGTTACTTTGGTCATGGTGCGTTAATTCCTTATAAGCCAATGTTAGCGCGGTGTTTTTCCATCATGTCAACGCCGCCAACTTTGTAGATCATATTGAGCACATCAACTTCAATGATTTCTTCGCCGTTGATGGTCAGCTTGTAATAGGTATTTTTCAGGGTGTACTTATGGGAAGTATCATCCCCGGTTTTGGACGTGCCCGGATCCATCTCCGTGAAGCGTCCGCGCGTCTGGATTTCAACGGGTACCGCTTCGCCGGTTGAATCATCCTGGTACGACCCCGCATAGCGCGTTTGCATACCATCGGCGGTGGCGATGCCCCATTTTTTCAGCAGCCCCGCATCCATGCCGCCAAGGGTGATATCCATATCCAGCGCCCCGGCATCAAAGCCGAGATCGACCGCAACAGAACCAGGCATACCACCGGCCTGATAATCCTCTGTCTTGCGGGTTAACTTCGCCGGGGTAATTTCCGGCACCATGCCGAAGTAGTTATCCCCGTCAAAGAACATGTTGAAGTATTTAAGTTTTTTAGGCAGAGCCATACGCGCCCCCGGTTAGTTATTCACTGCGCTGGAAAACGTAGCGAAGTATTCATCAGTGAACTCCTGCACCAGGCTGAGATTTTCCAGCGGCGGGACAGGCGTGTAGTTGTATTTGATGGTGAGCTGCCCGTTGCGCAGCGTTTCGCTGGTATTCGGTTCAGGGTCATACCAGCAGCGCGCACCCAGTAGCTTGCCCGCCGTCACATAGGACGTCAGCTTGCGGTTGATACCGTCAACGATATCTTTCACCAGTGACGGGGTGAGCGGTTTATCAACGTAGGAGAAATGTGCTTCTGCCACGGTATCAGCCACAATCTGAGCGGTACGGGTGTAGCTCTCAAAGATGTAGGTTTCTTCGTCGCAGGTGCGCGATCCCCAGATGCGATAGCCGTCCTGTTTGATCAGGGTTGTAACGCCTGCCGCGTTCAGCTCGTCCGCGTCGGTGTCGGTGCCCTGTAAGGTGAAATAGATATCGCGATCCATCCCCTGCACGTTATTAACAGGCACGTTGGAAATGGTTTTGTGCCAGCCCTGCGTTGCGTCGATTTTGGCGCGCATTCCTACCGCATGAGCACCCACCGGTACGGTGGCGTTTGCTCCCGCGTTGGTGTCGTAGCAAATGAAGTTAGGCCAGATCACCATCATTTCACGCTGGGCAAACTGCTCGCGGTATTCCTTTGCCTCTGCAATGGTGTTGCAGCCGTTCGCTGAAACATAAGCAAAGGCGCGCAGCTTCTCCGCCATCACGCCGAGTTGCGCCGCCACTGGCTGAGTATCAAGGCCGGGAACGGCAAGCACACGCGGACGGACGCCAACACGCATCTCCGCCGATAGCAGCGCATACATGCCGGTGAAAAGTCCTGTTACCGGGTCGGTGCCACCAATGACCAGTTGATCCTGAGTCGGGGCGGTGCCGGTTTCCGGTGGTGGAATTTTTGACGCATCAGCCACGCGGATCACAATGGTCTGCGGGCTGGTCTGGTCTGAAATGGCTTTCAGGGTGGTGAACAGGGTGCCGGTTTTGCCTGCTTTGCCCAGCATGTTAGCCACGCGGGTAATGAGTACAGGGGTATCCAGCGGGAACGCTTCTTCGTCTGCATCGTCAGCGATACAAACGACGCCGATAACCGCCGAATCAATATCGGTGATCATCGTGCTTAGATCGGTGGTTTCCGTGACGGTTACACCGTGATGGTAATTTGTGGCCATGTAGTTGCCTCGCCAGGTCAATGATTGCCACTTATCATTGCGACAATTGCCAGCCGGTGCGAGAGGTGGGCGTTGTCAGCAGACCGCAACAACAGCCCCGCGTTGTCTGTACGCGCGCGCGTGGCGACGATGGTACCCTCACCAATGAGGGAACCAATAAAATGTTGGATGATGATGCGCGTTATTCGCCCCGCCCGGCGTTCAGTATTCAGATTGAGGGCAAGCAGCTCACCGCACTGGATGACCGTTTGATCTCGTTGTCGCTGACGGACAACCGGGGATTTGAAGCGGATACGCTTGATCTCACGCTGGATGATTCAGACGGACAGGTCGTTATGCCATCGCGTGGCGCGAAGATTTCCGTTTCGCTGGGCTGGGATAATGATCCGCTGATATTTAAAGGGCTGTACACCGTTGATGAGGTTGCGCACCGTGGCCCGCCTGATCAGCTCACCATCAGCGCCCGCAGCGCAGACTTTCGCGACACGTTCAACGTGAAGCGTGAATACTCCTGGCACGATATTACCGTTGGCGATGTGGTTGCCAGTATCGCCAGCCGGTACGACCTGCGCGCCGGGGTGAGTGAGGAACTGGCGAAGATTGAGATCGATCACGCTGACCAAACCAGTGAATCAGATATCAGTTTTCTCACCAGAATGGCGGATATGCTGGGTGCGGTTGCCACCGTCAAAAACGGCATGTTGCTGTTCATCACGCCGGGGCAGGGCGTAACCCAGAGCGGTAAACCTTTACCGGCGATCAGCATTGTGCGGGCCAGCGGCGATAAACACAGTTTTAGCATTGCCGATCGTGATGCTTATACCGGCGTTACTGCCTACTGGCTGGATCTGAATTTCGGGAAGAAGCCTGCCACCACGGTACAGACAAACACCCGCAGACGTCGCAGAACAACCCAGCCGAAGAAGCCGAAAGAACCCGCCTCAAGCAGCAAAGAAGGGGATTACATGGCAGGCGCGGAAGGCAACGTATTCGTGATCCGCAAGACGTTCAAAACCGAGAAGGCAGCGAAGCGGGCAGCGGCGGCGAAGTGGAGCCAGTTACAGCGTGGTGCGGCATCATTCTCCATCACGCTGGCACGGGGCCGGGCGGATTTGTACCCGGAACAACCGGCAAGCGTATCGGGCTTTAAGTCCACAATTGATAACGGTTACTGGACGATTACCCGATGTGTGCATGATATCGGCAGCGGCGGCTTTACCACTTCGCTGGAGCTGGAAGTTAAGATCGATGAATGGACGGCTGAGGCGGGTGACGAATCAACGGGTTAAGCGTTATACTTGACGTGATATTAACCAGCCCAGAGGAGGCCCGCGTATGGCAATGCGCTGTCCTCGCTGCCGTGCAGTTGCGAAAACTCGTACCAGTGTAGAGTTGAGTGACTTAGTGCGACGCAGTTATCACCAGTGTCAAAACATGTTGTGCGGCTACTGCTTTACCAGCATGACGCAAATAGACGAATCATTAAACCAGACTCAACCAGTCCCCGGCGCGGTGGTTCCTCAAGATGTTTTCCCGCGAAGTCATCACGGCGAAGATCAGCTTAGTCTGGTGTTGTAGTTTCGAAGCAAGGCAAAAGCCTGCCGCACAGGCAGGCTTTATTGTTATTGCAGTTCTTTCAGTTCAACAATCTTACCTGTGGCTATATCTACTTTAGCGGAAACGGTGTTTTTTACCGTTGCCCCAAGAGCATTTGCGCCACGGAATGTTGTCACAAATACTGCATATGGTTTTTTGTCTTTCTCAAACATTAATTGATGGGTGGTTTTGATATGTTTGTAGGATGAGTCATCGTTCATCTGTTCTTTGATCGCGACCTCTAAGGGATAGTAGACACCGTTATAGTCGCTCAGCATTTCATCGAAATTATCAAAATTTATACGGTCAGAAAGTGATGTTGCATCGCGGGTAAAATCTGAGTAACACCAATCAAGCACTTGATCGAGGTGTAGTTCTTCCGATTTTCTATGAGAATATTCGCTTAGGCAGTTGTAGAAGTCATTACGTGCAGATTCAGGGATCTTTTTAAATTTAACATACGAGTTAACAATCTTGCGTCGGTCTTCCTTATCGTTCTTAACTCTCCATTCCTTTAGTGATAAATCGGCGTATTTAAATTTTTCTTCTTTAATCGGTGGGCGTTCTTGAGCGTTGCTTGAGGTAGAAGGGCGTAAGCTGGCCCCTACTGCAGCAACGACTAAGCACATTGAGAAGTAGAAAAGAGACGATTTTTTTCTGTTTGGCATGAAAACCCACTTTGGATTTATAAGCCCGATCCAGAAAGCGATACCGGCTATCGCTGCAATGATAGTGATGATTTTTTCCATTGGGTACCCTCCGTATTTAGGCGGGTATTATTGTCGATGGTGCTCAAAAACGGAACAGCCAGGCGCGGTGCGCCTGGCTGCTTCTTTGTCGAAGTGTAGTCAAAATGTAGACGAAGATTAGAATAAATCCTTTTATTCCAGTTTGTTACATGAGAAATATCTTCACCATCCCTGTCTTCCCCACCTTACGGTGGGGTTTTTTTTGCCTGCGATTTAGCGAGTGGTATCGAGCTATTTTCCAACAGGCTTTTTTTTGTCATTAATTCGCTATACTGAACAGCCATAATCGTTAAAGGAAATTTTCATGGACCAGCAGTATGCACGGTTAGTCAAAACCGCTGCGCTGGGAGCCACGGTTACTGCCACCGCTCTCCTTATCATTAAAACGCTTGCCTGGTGGCATACTGGCTCGGTGAGTTTATTGGCGTCGCTAGTGGATTCGGTGGTGGATATCGCAGCCTCGCTAACCAACCTGTTTGTGGTGCGCTATTCCCTTCAGCCAGCTGATGAAGAGCATACTTTTGGTCATGGTAAAGCCGAATCGTTGGCCGCGCTGGCTCAAAGCATGTTTATTTCGGGTTCTGCGCTGTTTTTGTTCCTTACCGGATTTCAACACCTTATTAATCCAGAGCCGATGACCGATCCCGGCCTAGGGATTGGGGTGACTATTATCGCTTTAGCTTGCACGATGCTGTTGGTCACTTTCCAGCGTTGGGTCGTGCGCAAAACGCTTAGTCAGGCGGTGCGTGCCGATATGCTGCATTATCAGTCTGACGTGATGATGAACGGTGCCATTCTTATTTCTCTGGGGCTGAGCTGGTATGGCTTTACTCGCGCAGACTCCCTGTTTGCACTGGGAATTGGGGTTTATATCCTGTATAGCGCGCTGCGTATGGGATATGAAGCCGTGCAGTCTTTATTGGACCGGGCGTTGGACGACGATGAAAGACAAGCAATTATTGATATTGTACACGCATGGCCGGGCGTCAGCGGCGTGCATGATCTCAGAACGCGTCAATCTGGGCCAACTCGTTTTATTCAGTTACATATTGAGATGGACGATAACCTGCCTTTAATTCAGGCTCATGGCATTGCTGAACAGGTTGAGCAGGCGATTTTGCAGCGTTTCCCTGGTTCGGACGTGATTATCCATCAAGATCCCTGTTCAGTGGTGCCGGACGGACGAAAAGGGCATTGGGAGCTCTAATCACGGCTAAACTATAAGAAATAATGTTATTAGTGTGGTGGGTTTCTAAATTTATTCTTTAAGTGCTTGGGAATTTTTTTTCCACAAACTAGACTGACCTGAATCAATTCAGCTGGATAACTTTGATATAATATTCAGCAGTAGCAGCGATAAACGTTCATTTTTTATACCTGTGTCCTGTACCACATATAATAACGTTTAGCGCGATGGCGAAAACAATTCTTAAGAATAGCATCTACAAGCTCAGAGGTAGTCATGATCAAGAAAATCGGTGTATTGACGAGTGGCGGTGACGCTCCAGGTATGAACGCTGCGATCCGTGGTGTTGTACGTGCAGCGTTAGCGAAAGGGTTAGAAGTCTACGGTATTGAGGACGGCTACCTTGGCTTGTACGAAGGTCGAATGAAGCAGCTGGATCGTTCTAGCGTTTCAGACATGATTAACCGTGGTGGTACTTTCTTGGGTTCTGCGCGTTTCCCTGAATTCCGTGATGACAAAGTGCGTGAGAAAGCCGTTGATAACATGCGTAAAGTTGGTTTAGACGCATTGGTTGTTATCGGTGGTGATGGTTCATACATGGGCGCGAAGCGCATTACGGAAATGGGTTTTCCTTGCATTGGTTTGCCGGGCACCATTGATAACGACGTAGCCGGTACCGACTACACGATCGGTTACTTCACCGCGTTAGAGACCGTAGTTGAAGCAATTGACCGTCTGCGTGATACCTCTTCTTCCCACCAGCGTATCTCTATCGTTGAGGTGATGGGCCGCTACTGTGGCGATTTGACCCTGGCTGCGGCGATTGCCGGTGGCTGTGAGTTCATCGTTCTGCCAGAAGTTGAGTTTAAACGCGAAGATCTGGTTAACGAAATCAAAGCGGGCATCATCAAGGGTAAAAAACACGCAATTGTGGCTATCACCGAGCATATCTGTGATATCGATGAGTTGGCGAAACACATCGAGCAAGAAACCGGCCGTGAAACTCGCGCAACTGTACTGGGCCACATCCAGCGCGGTGGTGCGCCAGTTGCTTATGACCGCATTCTGGCTTCCCGTATGGGCGCGTACTCCATTGAACTGCTGCTGCAGGGCTATGGCGGGCGTTGTGTTGGTATTCAGAACGAAAAACTGGTTCACCACGACATCATCGACGCCGTTGAAAACATGAAGCGTCCGTTTAAAGGTGACTGGTTAGAAACTGCGAAAATGCTGTACTAATCGTTTCATAAACAGACAGTGAATCTGATTCAAAAAGCCCCGTCTTGGGGCTTTTTGCTTATCTCTACGAATAAATCCCCTGAGTAAAACGCTTTTTATTATTCCCTGAAGGCATAACTGTATCTTTTTTATTCTTTAATGATTCCTCAGGTTTCTGGCAAGCTCTACTTTAACTTCTTGGGGACAAAGTTTTGGAGAGCGGTGATGCATAAATTCGGGATTGGGCTGTCGTTACTGCTGGTGGCTACCGGTGCACTAGCAAAAGATATTCAGTTGCTAAACGTTTCTTACGATCCAACGCGAGAGCTTTATCAACAATACAACGAGGCTTTCAGCAAACACTATAAGCATGAAACGGGCGATAATGTAACGATCAGGCAGTCTCATGGCGGCTCCGGCAAGCAGGCCACGTCGGTTATCAACGGTATCGAGGCCGATGTTGTCACGCTCGCGCTGGCTTATGACGTTGACGCCATCGCTGAGCGTGGTCGCATTGATAAAAACTGGATTAAACGCCTACCCGATAACTCTGCACCTTACACATCGACCATTGTATTTTTGGTACGTAAAGGGAACCCCAAACAGATCCACGACTGGAATGATTTAATCAAGCCGGGCGTTGCCATTATCACGCCTAACCCAAAAACCTCGGGCGGCGCTCGCTGGAACTATTTAGGCGCATGGGGTTATGCATTGCAGAACAACAACAACGATCAGGCAAAAGCCAAAGAGTTCGTGAAGGCGCTGTATAAGAACGTTGAAGTGCTGGATTCTGGCGCGCGTGGTGCAACCAATACCTTTGTTGAGCGAGGTATCGGTGATGTGCTGATCGCATGGGAAAATGAAGCGTTGTTGGCGCAGCATGAGTTGGGCAAAGATCAGTTTGAAATTGTAACGCCAAGCGTTTCTATTCTGGCTGAGCCAACGGTATCGGTGGTTGATAAAGTGGTCGATAAGCGTGGTACGCGTCAGGTTGCTGATGAATATCTGAAATATCTATATTCACCGGAAGGGCAAACTATCGCGGCGAAGAACTATTACCGCCCGCGCGATGAGGCCATTGCCAAACAATACAGCCAGCAGTTTCCACAGCTGAAGCTGTTTACCGTCGACCAAGTTTTTGGTGGCTGGCAGAAAGCGCAGAAAGAGCACTTTTCAACTGGCGGTGAGTTTGATCAAATCTCGCAGCGCTAAAAGGTCAGATATAAAAAACCCCGGATTTCCGGGGTTTTTTGCATTTAAAGCTCAAAAAAGCGATTAGGCTTTTTTCGCTTCAGCTGCGGCTTTAACAATAACCGCGAAAGCGTCAGCTTTCAGAGATGCACCACCAACCAGCGCGCCATCGATGTCTGGCTGGGTGAACAGCTCAGCAGCGTTAGCGGCATTTACAGAGCCACCGTACTGAATGATCACTTCTTCAGCGGCTTCAGCGTTGTGTTTAGCGATATGGTCACGGATGAATTTGTGAACGGCCTGAGCCTGTGCTGGCGTTGCAGATTTGCCAGTACCGATTGCCCATACTGGTTCGTAAGCGATGACTGCACCTTTGAACACCTGAGCGCCCATGGTTTTCAACACGGCGTCTAACTGACGCGCACAAACTTCCTGAGTTTTGCCTGCTTCGTTTTCTGCGTCGGTTTCACCGATGCACAGAACAGGGATTAAACCGGCTTCTTTAACCGCTGCGAATTTCTCAGCAATGAACTCATCGCTTTCTTTGTGGTAAGTACGACGCTCTGAATGGCCGATAATGATGTATTTAGCACCAACATCTTTCAGCATCTGAGC
>Ga0302349_1000682_pt1 | contig 36284 bp, 30 predicted proteins | sample PhyAR1_FD_202176 | JGI IMG/M metagenome (GOLD analysis project Ga0302349, IMG submission 202176) | Leaf surface microbial communities from alfalfa plants in UC Gill Tract Community Farm, Albany, California, United States - DLSL A.R1... | ecosystem: Host-associated > Plants > Phyllosphere >...
CTGCGTAATTCCCATTTGCTGTAAAAGCCAGTCGCGCCTGGACGTCATGGTGTTACCTGTTCTGCTGCCTGAATGCGACGCTATGCTAGCAAACCCATCGAACATGCGCCAACAAACCACTATAATCGCCGCTCAGATCTTACAGGAGCCCTACATGTCTGCTTTTACCCCGGCCAGCGAAGTCATTCTGCGCCACAGTGATGAATTTACCGCCCGCCACGTTTTGTTTGCTGGCGATCTGCAGGATGACCTGCCCGCTCAGCTGGAGACCGCCTCTTCGCGCGTTCATACCCAGCAATATCATCACTGGCAAAACCTGAGCCACCGCATGGGCGAACAGGCGCGTTATGGACTGGTTGCGCAGGCGGAGGATGTGCAGGGCTGCGATACGCTGGTCTATTTCTGGACCAAGAACAAACCCGAAGTGCAGTTCCAGCTGCAGAACCTGCTGTCACTGCTGCCGGTGGGCTGCGATGTCTTTGTGGTGGGTGAAAACCGCAGCGGCGTGCGCAGCGCTGAAGGGATGCTGGAAGAGTGGGTCACGCTGGAGAAGATCGACAGCGCACGCCGCTGTGGCCTTTACCACGGTCGCCTCGACAAACAGCCTGAGTTTGATGCCAGCACCTTTGGTCATACTTATCAGCTCAACGATCTGACCATTCATACTCTGCCTGGCGTCTTCAGCCGTGACGGTCTGGATAGCGGCAGTGCGCTGTTGCTGTCGACCTTTACCGCACATACCAAAGGTAAAGTGCTGGATATCGGTTGCGGTGCGGGTGTGCTTGCCGCGTCGCTGCCGGCGCGTTCGCCAAAAGTGCGTCTGTGGTTGTGCGACGTCCACGCCGCGGCGATTGAAGCGAGTAAAGCCACGCTGGCTGCCAACGGCCTGGAAGGCGAAGTGTTCGCCAGCAACGTCTTCTCTGATGTGACCGGTCGCTTCGACATGATCATCTCGAATCCGCCGTTCCATGAAGGCACTCAGACCAGCCTTGACGCCGCACAGGCGCTGATTCGTGGCGCGGTGAAGCATCTCAACACCGGCGGTGAACTGCGTATCGTTGCTAACACCTTCCTGCCCTATCCACAGGTGCTGGATGAAACGTTCGGCAGCCATGAAGTGATCGCACAAACCGGCCGCTTTAAAGTGTATCGCGCCGTCTATGGTCGCGGAGCGAAAACGCGCTAAGGCCTTTTCCCGCCGTTAACCGCCTTGCCGGGCTGAAAACGTTGCTTTTTACAGCGATCGTTTCAGCCCGACGAAATAGTTGTTGACGCAAAGAGTAAAATCTCTAGAATGCGCCTCCGTGGTTGTAACATTCTCAACGTGTTACGGGTATGCGAAGGTGGCGGAATTGGTAGACGCGCTAGCTTCAGGTGTTAGTGTCTTAACGGACGTGAGGGTTCAAGTCCCTCTCTTCGCACCAAAATCACAAGTTTCATATCGCGAGCACTGCGCGAAGGTGGCGGAATTGGTAGACGCGCTAGCTTCAGGTGTTAGTGTCTTAACGGACGTGAGGGTTCAAGTCCCTCTCTTCGCACCATTGCGGTGATATGAACAGACAACTCGATGCGAAGGTGGCGGAATTGGTAGACGCGCTAGCTTCAGGTGTTAGTGTCTTAACGGACGTGAGGGTTCAAGTCCCTCTCTTCGCACCAACGTTGTCATCTTCCTGCTGTAATCCTTTCTGTTCTGTCCATCCTGTACGCATTCTTTCGCCATTTCCTGTCGTTAATTCAGATGAAAATTCACCGATACCGCCGCCAGTCCGCCCGCTAATGCCAGACATGATGGCAGCAGCAGATAGTGGCGTAAGCGTTGATTAAACAGCATCACAATCGTCATCAGTAGCGCAACAACCATCACCAGCCGCCACTGGCTGAAGCTCGGCCCCCACAAGGCAAATAATGGCATGGCGGCGCATGGCAGCAGCACGCCCCAGGCACTGTCCAGTTTTTTCCCCATCACCCAGCTAAATCCCCACAGGCCGCAGGCGGCAATGATAGCCATCCCCATGATCCACACCTCAAATGATAAGCATTCCCATTATCATATGACACTTCTGTGCCTTGTGCAGCCTGTTTTTGTCGGGTCCGGTCCGGAAGATGACAGACCAGTTGGAAAATGCTAGATTGCGGCCGATAACACTTTTAATAACAGCAATAATTTGCTCACCGTCCGGTAAAAGTTTTGCCGGCTTGCGCTTTGATATTTCAGGGCCGTAACGAGTATTTATAATGAAATTACACTCTTATGAAGAGCTGAAACACAGCAAATATCGACTTTCGCTCATGCTTTTGTTGTTCCTTAACGCTGTTATCTCGCTATTTTGTCTGACGCCGATAAAGCAGAGTGAAATGACGTTACCGGTAATATTGGTGGCTATCTTTAGCAGCGCCATTTTATGCCTTTGCTTAATTCGCCCTAAAGTACAATTACCGCTATTAAATCCGGTTGCCTTTATACTGGGCGTACTGTGGGCCTGGCACATTAACTATCGCTTTAATCAAATCTTTTATTTTGATGGCGGTTTTCTGATTATCAGTTTGCTCAGCGTCTTTTTTATCAGCGCCATTGCCCTCAGCGATCATCTGCTGGCCTTTTGCCTGCATATCACGCCGCCGGTGTTAACCGTGTTGCTGCTGGACAAGGGTGAACATCTGCCGCTGATCCTGCTCAACATCGCGCTGCCGCTGATCGGTTTCTCGCTCCAGCACCTGATGCGCCGCCGCGCCGATAACTTTACCCTGCGCCTGATGCACCAGCTCTATCAGGAGAAAGAGGCCTTCAGCGACCTCAGTATGCTCGATCCGCTCACCGGCCTGTATAACCGCCGCGGGCTGAAAAACCGGCTCGACAATATTCTGGAAAACCATGCAGGCAGTCATTATGTGCTGCTGCTAGATATCGATCATTTTAAAGCCTACAACGATAATTATGGTCATGCGATGGGTGACCAGGCGCTGGCGCGGGTCTCGGTGGCGATTCGTGATGCGGTGCGTTCGCGTGATGTGGTGACCCGCTATGGCGGCGAAGAGTTTCTGGTATTAATGACCAACGTTAACAGTTCCATTGCGATGAAACTGGCAGAGCGGATTCGTCAGTATGTGGTTGATTTAGAAATCCCTCATCGCTTTAACGAAAAAGTCTCGACCCATGTCACCATCAGCGCCGGTATTGCGCCTATTTATGATAATGAATTTGACCAGGCGGTGGCGAATGCGGACCGCGCATTATATGTGGCCAAAAATCAGGGAAGAAATACCATTCTGGCCTGGGAAGATTTGCCTAAAGCTCAACACCTGCCGTCCACTGAACGGGCGTAATATTCTGCGCCGGAACCGGCTATTATCGTGTCGGCGCAACGACCCGCCATTTTTCATTCTATTAGTTCTTATTCCTGACTTAATTTTTACTCCCTGTTACCGGCTATCACTTGCTGTTGTTTTGCACAGCTTGTAGAGTGAATCAATAACGATTATCATTTGCTTTCTTATCTACCCTTTTCGCGAGTCGACATGGCAACCGTAACCGCACAGGAAAATCGCTTTAGCACGCAGTCGATAATCTTCCGGCAACACGATGGTTCGCTGGCGGAAAGTTTGCAGCAGCGGCTATTACAACAGCCCGACTACCTGCAGCAGTCGATTAAGCTCGATCGGCCTGCCCCGCCCGATTGCCTGACGCTCGCCGAATGGTCACAAACCGCCACCTTCACCCCACTGATTCAGCGCTACAGCGACTATCTCTATCGCGATCATCCTGATGCCGTGCGGGAAGCAAAGCCGGTGCTGTCACTGTGGGCGCAGTGGTATTTTGGCCTGTTGCTGCCGCCGCTGATGATAGCCTTACTGCAGGAGTCGCGCGCGCTCGACTGCTCGCCTGAACAGATCCGGGTTGAGTTTCAGCAGGGTCATCCCGCCGCGTTCTGGATTGCGGTACAGGAAGATGACGATGCGCACTATCTTAATGCACAGCAGCGCCTCGATCGGCTGATTCAGCAGCATCTGATTCCGGTGGTCAACAGCATCACCCGCCACGGCGACATCAATGCCAGACTGATCTGGAACAACATGGGTTTTTCGTTTCAGTGGTTTCTCGGTGAGCTGAAAAGTCAGATTGGCGAGCAGCAGGTGGCGCAGCTGGAACAGGCGCTGTTCTTCAACCAGCGGCTGCTGGATGGCAGTGATAATCCGCTCTACCGCACCATGATCCCCCGCAACGGCGAACTGGTTCGTCGCAGCTGCTGCCAGCGTTATCGCATTCCCGATGTGGCGCAGTGCGGCAACTGCACATTAAGCAGCAGCTGATCGCGACGCATTCTGTCACGGAATCTCCGCTAATCTCGTTTACAGGCCCGAAGGCTTGTGGCAATTTCTACGCCTTCGATCAGCCTGGAGAGAAAGATGAGCCTGGAGTCAGTCCGCCAGTTCTTTGCCGAACACGCCCCTGAAATTGAAATTATTGAGTTGGCCGAAAGCACCGCGACGGTTGAGCTGGCCGCCCGCGCCCACGGCGTCACGCCGGGTCAGATCGCCAAAACCCTGTCGTTAAAGGTGAAAGATGAAGTGGTGCTAATCGTGACCCGCGGTGACGCCCGGCTGGATAACCGCAAGCTGAAAGCGGCGCTGGGCGCCAAAGCGCGGATGCTCAGCGTCGATGAGGTGATTAACTGGACCGGCCATCCGGTCGGCGGCGTCTGCCCGTTCGGGCTGGAAAATCCGCTGACCGTTTACTGCGATGTATCGCTGCGCAGTTTTGACGAGGTGCTGCCCGCGGCAGGCGCCATCCATAGCGCGGTGCGCATCAGCCCGCAACAGATGGCTGAACTGACCGCCGCCCGATGGATTGACGTCTGCGAAGCGCGTTAATCGGGCTGTCGGGCCACCGCGCCGGAAATTTCGATGCCGCGTGTTTCGCGGCCGAATGCCACTAACAGGCAGATCAGCACCGCCACCGTACCCGCCACCATCGCCATGCCGAGTCCGTAATTGCCGCCGTGCGCTTCTGCAATGCGCGACTGCAGCGTGGCGTTGACGGAGGCGATCAGATTCCCCAGCTGATAAACAAAGCCTGGCAACACGGCGCGCGCGTTAGCGGGTACCAGTTCGGTCAGGTAGGTCGGTACCACGCCCCACGCGCCCTGCACCATAAACTGCATCAGGAAAGCGCCAATGCCGATTGCCCAGGAGCCGCTGGAAAAAGCCCACAGCGGTAAAATCGGCAATGTCAGGAGTGACGCCAGAATAATCGCCTTTTTACGGCCGATACGTTCCGACAGTGAGCCGAAGCAGATGCCGCCCAGCATCGCCGCGATGTTGTAGCCGATGGCGATAATGCTGACGGTATGGGCATCAAACTGGTGCTGCACTTTAAGGAACGTAGGATAGAGATCCTGGGTACCGTGGCTGAAAAAGTTAAAGCAGGCCATCAGCAGCACCATGTAGAGACAGATTTTCCAGTGCTGGCGAATGATCGGCATCAGCGCCGAGCTGGTTTTACTTTGCCGTGCCGCCAGCCAGACTGGCGATTCCGGCACCTTAAAGTAGATAAACGGCAGCAGCAGAATCGGCATCGCGCCAATCAGGAACATTCCCCGCCAGCCAACGGTAGCGAAGAACAGGCCAAAGACGATCGACGCCAGCAGATAGCCACAGGGATAACCCGCCTGGAAAATGCCGGACATCAGCCCGCGAGAGCGATCCGGAATGGTTTCCATCGCCAGCGAAGAGGCCACGCCCCAGATCCCGCCCATCGCCACGCCGTAAATCACCCGGAATGCCAGAAACGCGCCAAAGGTCGGTGACCAGGCGGAGAGCAGTTCGAACAGTGAAAACAGCACAATATTCAGCATCAGAATCGGCTTACGGCCATAGCGCTCCGCCAGGCGACCAAACAGCAGCGCCCCGATTGGCCGTACCGCCAGCGTCAGCATAATTGCCAGCGAGACCTCGGAAACCGAGGTGTGAAAATAGTGCGCCAGATCGCTGAGCACAAAAACCAGAATAAAGAAGTCGAAAGCATCCAGCGTCCAGCTGGCAAAACTGGCAAAGGCCACGTTTCGCTGGGTCGGGGTCCAGTTAAGCATGTCACTATCCTGTCTGAGCGGCTTCGGCACAGTGGCCGGAAAGGGGTTAGCGCAACCCGCAGTATGGTTGCGAATTTGTTAACCACTTGTATATATCATGTCAGAAAGGTTAGCGTGCTACGCAATTGTCAGCCGCTGCTTCAGGCTGTAAATAAGCGTGTCAGAAAGGGGGTACAGCGGCATTACGGGGCGGGTTTCGCCCCGATTTTCAGGCTGTCAGGCGATGAAACGCCTGCTCGATGATCGAGAGCAGCTGCGCGTTATCAACGCGATGGAGTACATGGACTAACGCACCACAGTTTTCCGGGATGCCGGTCGTCACGCGCAGCGGCTGACGGTAACGCCAGCTTTTGCCGCGCGTCGGCCCGGCCCGCAGTTCGATATCGACCCGATAATCGATGCCGGAGGCCACCCGCTGATTCAGCAGCCAGGCGATCACCAGTGCATCATGAATCCAGCAGCCGGCCAGATGACGGGTCTGCATCGAATAGTCGATCCACGGCCGCAGCGTGTCGCGCACAAAGTGGGTCAGCGGATGATCTACGGCGGTCAGGCGGGTCAGATCCTGCTGAGTCAGCAGAGTCTGGGTCGTGACATCCATCGGCACCAGCGTCAGGGTTGCGCCGCTGTGCAACACCTGATGCGCCGCTTCCGGATCGAGACCAAAATTGGTGTCTTTGATGTAATCATCCAGCGCGAATACCCCGCCCATGATCACAATCTCCGCCACCGATTCCGCCATTGCCGGATAACGCTGCATCGCCAGCGCCACATTGGTCAGCGGACCAATCGCCACCAGCGTAATCTCGCCCGGATTGTCGCAAATCAGTTTGCCGATGGCGTCAGCCGCCTCGCCCGCCTCTGCCGGTAGATCGGCCGGCTGACGCACATCCTGCCACAGCGCGCTGAGACCAGACGCGGTGACCCGATCATCCAGCACCTCCCGCCACGGCACCGGATCTTCCAGCAGGGCGCGCGGCGCGCCCTGAACCACCGGAATGGGCAATCCCAGCCGGGTGACCAGATCTTTGGCGACGCGCGTCCCCACCTCACAGGGCGTATTACCCGCCACGGTGGTGATCAACTCCAGCGACAGTGCAGGAGAGGCCAGAGCCAGCGCAATCGCCAGCCCGTCATCGGTGTTAGCACCCGCGATGCCGTTGCCGGGATCGCAGTCAATAATGATTCTTTTCATGGATTTGTCAGGTTAACTCTGGCTTTGCGGCTTACAGCCGCAGGATTCACCGATTTCAAGATAGTGTGGAAACTCTTCCAGTTGTGCTTCGTCATGCCCCTCTTTCAGCATCCGGATAGCGCAACGCGCCATCTCACGCAGCGGCTGGCGCACCGTGGTTAATGTCGGAACGTGAAAGGCAGCGTGTTCAGTGCCGTTGAAGCAGACCAGAGCCACATCCTGCGGGACGCGGATCTGATGTTCGGAGAAGGCGCGCAGTGCGCCCAGGGCCTGACCTTCATTACTGGTAAACAGCGCACGCGGTACGCAACGACGTGCAATCATGGTCTGAGCCGCGGCGTAACCGCCCTGACGGCTATAGCTGGCCGGAAAGATCAGCGCTTCATCAATCGCCAGGCCGCGATCCTGCATCGCGTCACGCCAGCCCTGAATCCGATCCTGCGCATTGAGCATCTCTGTCGGGCCGCTGATCATTCCCACCTGCTGATAACCGTGGCTCAACAGGTGTGAGGTCACCTGCCAGGCGGCCTGACGCTCATTGACCCGCAGCATACTGACGCCCGGCTGCGGCTCTACCCGTTCCAGCATCACCAGCGGCGTACCGCTGGCTGTGATCATCTCAATGTAGGGATGACGATCGACGCTGTTATAAAACAGCCCATCGACCTGCCGGTTCAGCAACCCCTGAATCAACTCCAGCTCGCGCTTGCGGTCATCGCCCGCATCGCCCAGCAGCATCACATGACCGTGATTAAGTGACTCCTGAAGCAGGACGTGGGCCATCGAGGCCACAAACGGGTTGCTGATGTTGGGAACCACCAGACCAAAGGTTTTGGTATTTCCGGAGGCCAGTGCGCGCGCTGCGGCATTGGGCCGGTATCCGGTCGCCTGAATCGCAGCCAGCACCCGCTGACGTGTCGCATCGGCAACCGGACGTGGACCGTTATTAATCACATAACTGACCACCGCCACCGAGGTGCCTGCCGCTTTCGCGACCTCACTGCGGGTGACTTTTCCTGTTAACGACTTAGCCACATCCCTTTCCTCCCTAAACAAAGCAGGCCGTATTACACGGCCTGCTGCACTTTTTTATTGTCCCGGCTATATCGCATCATCGGGCAGATTGAGATCCCGCCCTCGCGTCTCTGGCGCCACAAAGGTGGTGAAGAACCCGATGGCGGCCATCACCGAGAAGTAGACCGCAATCGGCCACCAGTGACCGCTGTAGGAGAGCATCGCTGCCGCCACCAGCGGCGCGGTGCCGCCAGAGAGAATCGAACCCAGCTCTTTAGCGAACGCCATTTTGGTGTAGCGATGATGGACACCGAACATCTCTACGCCCCACGCCGCCTGCACGCCATAAATGCCCAGCGATGCCAGCGCCATCCCGACCACAATCACCGGAATGATCAAGGCCGGTTCGCGGCTATCCAGCAGCGTAAAGGCAGGCCAGGCATAGACCATCAGCAGCAGGCAGAACATGCGATAGACTATCCGACGGCCAAAACGGTCCGACAGCCAGCCTGCACAGGGGATAATGATAAAGCCTAGCAGCGACGCCAGAAAAACGGCGGTGGTCGGCACCGATTTATCCACCATCAACACCTTAGCGACGTAGCCAACAATAAATCCCTGCGCCAGATAAGAAGGGCCATTTTCGCCGATACGCAGGCCGACCATGGTCCAGAAGGCGCGGGTGCGCTGAAAGAAAGGACGCGAGTCGACCGCGGGCTGAGCCGCCATCACGCCCGCACGCTCCGCCGCCATCTGCGCTTTTTTACGCTCAAAGACCGGGGTTTCACGCAGGTTACGCCGAATCCACAGTGCCACCAGCGCAATCAGAGCACTGCTGAGGAACGGGATACGCCAGCCCCACTCCAGCAGGCTTTGCTGATCCATCTGCACCACTACCAGCCAGACCAGCGAGGCCAGCAGCGTACCGCTGTTGGAACCGAGCGCGATCACCGACGAGATCAGGCCGCGACGTTCTACCGGCGCATATTCGCCCAGCATTACGGTACCGCCCGAGAGTTCAGCACCCGCACCAAAGCCCTGCGTGAAGCGCAGCAGCACCAGACAGGCGGGTGCCCAGACGCCAATCGACGCATAGCTGGGGATTAAACCGATAAAGGTGGTAGAGACGCCCATCAGGATGATAGTGGCAATCATCACCACCTTTCGCCCTTTGCGGTCGCCGAGCCAGCCGAAGAACAGCGCACCAATCGGCCGGGCAATAAAGCCGACCGACCAGGTCGCGAAGCTGGAGAGCAGCGCCATCGCCGGGGTCGATTCCGGGAAGAAAACGTCACCAAAAATAATGCCGGCGGCAAGGCCATAGAGCGCGAAATCCGCGTACTCCATTGCCGTACCTAACCAGCATGAGAAAGTGGCGCGCCAGAAATCTTTGCGGCCTGAAGGGGTATTAAACCGCTCGTCGGCGGCTGAAGTGGAAGGCTGTGATGCCTGCTGCTTAACGGTGCTGTGTGCCGTCATAACCCGGTCCCTGAATGAGTATGCAGATCGATAAACGCCCGTCCATGGGTCGGTTCCCGGATTGTAAGCGGAACTCCCCCGGTGGCGACGTTCGGATGACTAACCATGATGAAAGGTTAAGGGATTCCCTGGTGTTGGAATCTTGTCCTCGCTCGTTTTCGCCGATCTTTTTTTGACCGGTCGCTTTAATGGAGCGAATGTAACTTCACAATCAATGGCGCCTGCCGTGCATCATGCACCGTGAGCAATCACTGGGCACATAGTGTATCTACGCGCGTAGATAAATCAATAGATCTTCAGCTAATTTGTTAGCTAAATTTCATTATCACGTTGCGTCACCAGGCGTTTTTATCGCAAATTCAGCCAGTTACACTAATCACCCTGCGCAAAAAAAAGACACCACAACCAGTAAAGTAGCATTTTCTCTTATCATTAAGCTAAATCGATAAGCGATCCCTTTCATCGCGTCCTGTTGTCGCACGGCGCTGTTACCTGAGTATGACAACCTGAGCATTCTCTTAAAAAAGTGGCGGGGATTGGCAAACGCAGGCAATGCTTTACCCTGAGGTGAAGAGAGAGAAGGAAGGTTATGACGATTATTTTAATGCGACACGGTAAGCCCGACCATCCGCCTGGCCCACGGCACAACGTGCAGGCGCTGGCGGACTGGTGCGAAGCCTACGATCTGTCACAGGTCAGCGACGGTCCACCGCCGCGTAGCCTCTCCATCGCGCGTCAGGCAACGGTGGTGGTTTGCAGCCCGTTGCCCCGCGCCCGCTCGTCACTGAGCCAGCTCGGTTTGCAGCCGCATGAGGTTGATGCGTTATTCAGTGAGGTCGCGGTGCCGCTGTTACCTGGCAGCCAGCTCCAGTTGCCGACGCTGCTCTGGCTGGCGCTGCTGCGGGTTTTGTGGCTGTGTGGCTACGCCGGTCAGTCGGAATCGCTGCGGCATGCACGCCATCGCGCCTCGCTGGCCGCCGATCGCTTAATAGAACATGCCCGACAGGGAACCGTATTGCTGCTGGGGCACGGCATCATGAATAAGATGATCGCCCGCGAGCTGCGCAAACGCGGCTGGCAGGCGGAAAAACATGCCAGCAGCCGCCACTGGAGCTCGGCGATTTATCATCGGCCGTTTATCTGATCGCGCGAAAAATAGCTCAGCACTTCACACCCGGTCCCTACCCGCGGCGTGGCAATCACTTTCCGCTGTGCCAGATCGATCACGCTTAGCGTGCCATCGCCCTGGTTAGCAATCAGTAACAGCTGCTTGTCAGGGCTGAAGCAGCCATCCATCGGCGTACTGCCAACCGCAATATCGCCGAGCGGATTGAGCAGATCGTCAAACAGGGTCACCACCGGCTCACCCTCACCTATCGCCACCAGCAGTTCACCATCGGCGCTGAACCGCACCACCTGACATGAACGCTGATGACCCGGCAGCGCCAGCCGCTGACGAATCCGATGGCTCTGCCGATCGATAACGTAGAGCAGCGGCGCATCGGCGGCACTGGCTACCAGGTAAGGATGTTTGGGTGACGCGGCGATACCGGCAATCGGCCCCGGCAGCAGAATGGTATCGATGATCCGCCCTTCCGCTTCGCACAGATCGACCACCGTGATGGTCGCGTCCTCTTCGTTATCGGTGAATAATTTGCGACCGCTGGGCGACAGCGTCAGGCGATGCGCCTGATGGGAAGGGATCGGAATCACTTTTTCCAGCTGGTCAGTGATGGGATCGATCACCGCCACCGCGGCACTCTCCTCACAGCAGAGATAAACTTTGCCATCGCGGCCCAGCTGACCGCTGTGCGGTGCCCGCAGCGGCGACAGGTCAATGAAGCCGCTGATCTCCCGGCGCTGTAAATCAATAATCGCCACTTTATGGCCCGGATGCGGATTGTTACCGTGAACGCCATCGCCGTAAATCGGGACATAGGCTTTGCCCCACGCCGTTAACATCACCAGTTCGTGCGGCCGCGGCGGAAAGGCATTAAGTTCCCGCTGTACCGCAAAGGTCTCCGGGTTGAGAAACAGGACGCGGTTGCCCTGTTTATCCACCGCCAGTAAACCGTGAGATTCACTCTGCATGCGCGCTCCTTTCTCAGTAAGGTCCTTTTAAGCGTAGACAATCGTCAACGCGCGACACGCTGTGAGCGATTGATGAGCAGAGCTAACGCAGCCGTTTAAGCGCAATCCGGCAGCGGAAAGGCAACCTGGCCACGGCACAGGCTATTCCCCGGCGGCGTGATTCAGAATTTCCTTATCAGGCAATGCAGGCGAGGCGAAATAAATGATAAAGGCGGGTTAACCTATTAAATTCATCAGCTGACCGGATTATTTCCGTATTATCCGAAAGTCGAAAAAAGACATAGCTTATAGCTAAATAATGTTTTATTAAAAAGGTGCAGTGCAATTTAAAACAGCCGTGAGGAAACTATCGCGCGCTTTTTCACTGCGCCGCCATCAGGGAAACCCTTTAATAATTCCCGCACTGATTGAAATTGCAGCCAGGCTGCAACGCCCCGCTATCGCATTAATTACCGGGCGCGCTTTCTGCAATATGACGGGAAAATAAAAACAACAGGTGCACCATGAGTTTACATCGCCAACGCCCTGCGCATAAGATCTGGCGCAACTGGAAAAGAATATCATTCAGTAGTCAGATGTTATGGAATAAAAAGCGACACGGCCTCTTTAGCGCTCCGGAATATGATCCGGGCCAGGAAGAGAATGTGGTGCTGATATCGCAGCAGAAAAGCCTGCCGGAGATTCCAAAGATTGTCTGGATGTACTGGCATAACGATCAGCTGCCCACCTCAATGGCGCTGAATATCAGTAAAATCCGTCGGGATAATCCCGATCACCAGGTTTATCTGATTACCCGGCATACCCTGCCGCAGTGGCTGCCCGATCTCGACTTTATCACTGCCGATCTGACGCTGGCCCATAAAAGTGAAATTATTCGTCTTGAACTGATCCACCGCTACGGCGGCATCGGCATTGATTGCAGTACCCTGCTGTTTGAAGATCTCGGCTGGGTGCATCGTGTTCATCAGGAGCGGTCGATGGATGTGATCGGTTATTACCGCGAACAATCGACCCTGAACTTCCTCGCGCCGGTGCTCGAAAGCTGGTTTGTCGCCGCTGCGCCACAAAACCTGTTTATCCGCGAGTGGCTGAAACAGCTGGCGCCGGTTAAAAATGTCGGCATCCAGAACTATTTTCAGGATCTGAAGAAGCGCGATGATTTCCCGATGATTGTGCAGAATATGGATAATCCGTCGCGTCAGCTGCTGTCGCTGGCACAGCAGGTGGCGATGCGCGAATACCGTCGCGCCAATCTCTACCTGCGTAAAGGCGAGGCCAACGCCTACTATTATCAACGTCTTCATGCCGACAGCAGCAGCGCCTTCGCCCATTCCGTGCTGTTTCAGCAACGACCGCAAACGCCACCCCCGATCATTAAACTGACCGGTAACGAGCGGCTGCATCTCGACTTTAATCTGCGGCTGGGATTGTATAATCGCCGCAGCCTGATGGGTGAGATGATGCAGCAGACCGCACCGGCGCTGACGCTGCCGCTAAGCGTCAAAGCGCGCGCGTAACCAGTGAGCAAAGGTGGTGACGGCGCGCGGCACCTGTGCCGCCCAGGGCCGCACTATCCACAGGCGGGCGGCGAACGCCTCGACCGCCTGCCATTCTGGCAGCACCTGTTGCAGTGAACCGTCCTTCAGCGCCGCGCTGGCGCTGAAGTCGGGCAGCATCGCAATGCCTAATCCCTGTAGCGCCGCATCACGGATCGACTCACTGTTATTGGTGGCAAAACAGCCCTGAATCCGCACCTGAATCCGCTCATCATCACCGTCGCTCACAAAGCTCCAGCGTGGTGATTCCACCCCGCGTGGATAGTACAGGCAGTTATGCCGGGCCAGATCCTGTGGTACCACCGGCAGCCCGTGCGCGGCCAGATAGGCCGGTGAGGCCACCAGCAGCGTGCGTGTATCACACAGCGGCAGCGCCACATGGGTTTCCGGCAGCCGGTCGCTGTGGCGTATCGCCAGATCAAACCCTTCACTGCTCAGCGACACAATGCGATCGGTGACGTCCAGCTGCAGGCGAACCTGCGGATAGTCACGCAGAAACTCGCCGATAAGCGGCACCAGTTGCTGACGGGCAAAGGCGACCGGCGCGGTGACCCGTACCCGTCCACGCACCGGACCGGCGGTGTCACGTACGCTGAAAAAGCTCTGCTCGATGCGGGCAAACGGCTCGCGCAGCTCCTCCACCAGCTTTTCACCCGCCGCGGTCAGCCGCACGCTGCGGGTGGTGCGCTGAACCAGCAGCACGCCCGCCATCTGCTCCAGCTCTTTGATTTTCTGACTCATCGCCGCTTTGCTGACGTCAAGGCGATCTGCGGCACGGGTAAAGCTGCCCTGCTCCGCCAGCACCGTCAGCCAGTGCAGGTGATCCCACAGCGCATCGGTCTTCAGCTCTTTCATTTTCATTGTTCAATATTGTGAATAATCAGTTCAGGCTACCCGCTTTTTCCCGGCGGATAAAGCGGTCACTATAGTCGCAACAGATATCCTTTTTACCGCGAGGAACCGCCAATGCCACTGCTGCAATTTGATGTTATTCAGGGTCGTTCAGAATCAGAACTGCGTACGCTGCTGGATGCGGCACACCGTGCCGTCCTCACCGCCTTTCAGGTGCCTGAGCGCGATCGCTACCAGATTGTTCAGGAAAACAAGCGTTATCAGATGGTGTTTCAGGACACCGGACTGGGGTTCAGCCGCAGCGATAATCTGGTGATGGTGCGGGTCTACACCAGCCCGCGCAGCAGCGAACAGAAACAGCATTTTATGGCCGAACTGGCGCGTGAACTGCGGGAGAGCTGCGGCGTGCAGGGCAACGATTTGATGATCAGCTTTATCACCAATGACAAAGGCGACTGGAGCTTCGCCGACGGTGAGGCACAATACCTGACCGGCAAACTCTGAAATTGTGCTCCCGCCAGTGCGACTGACGGTGTGCGCCAGCCGCCGTCAGGCCTGATAAATGCCCCTCTGATCCCCTCTCTCATCAATATGATCCTCACCGCACAAATCTGGCTGGATGTGTTGCAGCCGGGTTACAGCCAATATAGATTGTCGAAAAACCATCCCCCCGAAGGTGGCCGGCAGTCTGAAGCGCCGCGTACTCATATCAAGAGAGGATTTGCCGTTGTCCGAATTAGCGTCACTTGGGCTGTTTCTGGCCGCTATTGCTATCTATTCCTGTAAAGCCGGGCGTAACAAATTTTGGTTCTTCGTGGTGCTAATCCTGCTGGTGTTGTTTGTGGTGCTGAATGCGACGCTCTACGCCAGCAACTACTTCACCGGCGACGGCATCAATGATGCGGTGCTCTATACCCTGACCAACAGCCTGACCGGCGCAGGGGTCAGTAAATATGTGGTGCCGGGCATCGGGCTGATCATCGTGCTTTTTCTGCTGTTCTGCCTGCTGTCGTGGATACTGCGACGGCGTGAACGGCCACACCATATCGGCTGGTCGCTGCTGGCGGTCGTCTGCGCGCTGGGTTCAGTGCAGACCACGCCTGCGTTTCGTCAGGTGACGTCGCTGATCGTATCGCATACCCAACTGGCTGACTCCGACTTCGACGCCTTTTATAAGGTGCCGCGTAACCGCATTGATCAGCCTCACCTCAACGTGGTTTACATCTACGGCGAAAGTCTGGAGCGCACCTATTTTGACCAGCACGCCTTTCCCGGCCTGGCACCTGAACTCAGCCGCCTGAAAGAGCAGAGCATCGACTTCAGCCAGACCGAGCAGCTGCCGGGTACCGACTACACCATCGCCGGTATGGTCGCCTCAATGTGCGGCATTCCGCTGTTTGCGCCGTTTGACGGCAATGCCTCAGCCTCACTCTCCAGCTTCTATCCGCAGAACGTCTGCCTGGGTGACATCCTGAAAAACTCCGGTTATCAGAACTGGTTTATTCAGGGCGCTGACCTGCGTTTCGCCGGTAAAGATGTGTTTCTGAAATCGCACGGCTTCGATCCGGCCAACCTGTATGGTGCGCAGGAGCTGAAAAGCCGCGTTGCCGATCCGACCTATCGCAATAACTGGGGTTACTATGACGATACGGTGATGGATGAAGTGTTTGAAAAGTATCAGGAACTGTCACAGGCCAATAAACCTTTTGCGCTGTTTACCCTGACGGTCGATACCCATCATCCCGACGGTTTTATCTCCCGCAGTTGTGAACGTAAGAGCTACAGTTTCGACGGTAAACCGAACCAGTCATTCAGCGCGGTCGCCTGTTCGCAGGAGCACGTCGCGCGGCTGATTGAGCGGATCAAAGCCTCGCCGTGGTTTAAGCAGACGGTGATTGTGGTCACCTCCGATCACCTGGCGATGAATAACACCGCCCATCAGTATCTGATTAAGCAGCCGCGTCACGATCTCTTTATGGTGATCCGCGGCGATAAACCGCAGGCGGAAGTGATTGATGCGCGCCGCAGTACGCTGGATAACGGCGCGACGCTGCTGGATATTCTCGGCGGCGACAACGCCATTGGCCTGGGTCGCAGCAGCCTGAGCAGCGTCTCGCTCTCGACCCAGTTTGACGATATGAAAACGAAGGTGACGAGCTGGAAGCCCGACATCATCCAGCTGTGGAATTTCCCGAAGATGATGGACAGCTTTACCGTTGATCAGACGAAGCATACCTTCAGCTTCTCGGGCACCACCTTTAAATTACCGATCCTGTTCCGCATCAGCGATAAGCACGTCGAGCCGATGCCGGAAGGCGAATATTCAGCGCCGCTGCGCTATCAGCTGGCCGATTTCACCTCGACCGATAAGTTTCTCTGGGTCGATCGCTGCTTCAAAATGGCGCGCCTGTGGCAGCCATCGCTGGCGCTGTCAGGGGATTTCTGTGTGGCCATGGGCCAGCTCGGCGCAACGCCCACGGTGACGCTTATCGATCAGCCACAGTGGAAAGGCAACGTGAAATTCCCGACCGCAGCTACCAGCGATGCGGCTTATCAGCGTAATCTGGCGCAGATCCGCATTGAGGATAATGACATTCGTTACAGCGCCGACAGCTTCAGGCTCGACGTGCCGGGTGCTCCCCAGAGCATCAAACGTTTTAGCGGTATCTCCCGACCGGAAAGCTGGGGCCGCTGGTCCAATGCCAATCTGGCACCGGAAGTGAAGATTGAGTACGTCGACCCGCTCCCCGCGAAGTTTGACCTGGTGATTACCGCCCGCGCCTACGGGGCTAACGCCCATCGCCAGATCCCGGTGCGGGTCGGGGATCAGCAGCAGCTGTTGTCGCTGGGTGAAACCGTCTCGACCCATACGCTGCATTTTGAAAACCCGACCGCCACGCATGAGCTGATCATTGCGCCGCCGGAACCGCAGCTGAGTAATATCGGCAATATTACCGGCCAGGACCCGCGCAAACTGGGCATTGGCATGGTGGAAATCAGGATCGTGCCGCAATCGTAACCTCTGCTTTTTCTGATCTCCGTTGCAACATCACGCAGCGGAGATCGTCCCGCCCTCAACCTAAAATGTTGCGAGATCGCTCGCAACTCAATTCACGTTACTTGTTGAATTAATTGATATTTTCTGGCAGATCGCGCAAAATAACACCCGCTTTGTGGCACCCTTTGCTGGCCCTGTCATCATGCCGCTATCACCGTATTGCCGAAGGAGAGGCAGAGATGACCCGCGCTATGATGAATACCCACAAAGCCTTCAAAGCCCTGCAGCGGGCAGGGATCGACGACCAGCAGGCGGAGGTGATGGTGGAGATCTTTACGGAGTTGCAGCAAGGGAAGCCGGGCGAGCAGAACGATAAACAACTCAGCCGCATTGAGCGCAAAGTCGACCAGATCGATGAGCGTCTCGGCAACGTTGAGCGCAAAGTCGACCAGATCGATGAGCGTCTCGGCAACGTTGAGCGCAAAGTCGACCAGATCGATGAACGTCTCGGCAACGTTGAGTGCAAAGTCGACCAGATCGATGAACGTCTCGGCAACGTTGAGCGCAAAGTCGACCAGATCGATGAGCGTCTCGGGCACGTTGAAAGGAAGGTCGATAAGCTGGGCAGCCGGTTTAATCAGCTTGACGTCAAAACCGATAAGCTGGATGCAGGCCTCATCAGCCTGACCCGGACAACAGAGATGCTCAGGGATGAAATGGTGACCGTTAAAAACGACATGCGCTGGGTTAAACGGCTGTTTATGGTGATGACCACCACCCTGCTGGTGGCGGCCATTAAAACCCTGTTCATCTGACTCTCCGGCAACCGGTCAGGGCCGCTCGCGCAAGGTTTCCAGCTTCTCGCGCTGTTGCCCTTCGGCAGTAAAGTTGTCGCTGGCCAGCCAGCGCTGCAGCCCCTTTTTCACCTGCGGCCATTCGCCATCAATGATCGACAGCCAGCTGGTATCGCGGCTGCGGCCCTTATAAACAATCGCCTGGCGGAAATCGCCTTCGTGCCGGAAGCCGAGACGTTCCGCCGCCCGGCGTGACGGTGCATTTAAGCTATCGCACTTCCACTCATAGCGGCGATAACCCAGCGTCTCGAAGGCGTAACGCATCAATAGGTAATGGGCTTCTGTTGCCATTCGGGTCCGCTTCAGCTGCGGTGAAAATGCCACATGTCCGACTTCGATCACCCCATGCTCCGGCTGGATCCGCATCAACGCCAGGCTGCCTGCCGCCAGTCCGGTCGCAAGATCGATCACCGCGAAATGCAGCGGATCGCGACTGGCCTCCAGCTGAGTCGCGTGATCCTGCCACGCCTGCCGGTCATCAAACGGCCCGACGAACATATAGGTCCAGTCGCGACCCTCTTCCGCGGCGGCGTAGGCTTCGAACAGCGCCTCACCATGACGCGCCACGCTGAAGGGTTCAAGGCGGCAAACCTCACCGCTGAAAACCTGTGGCTGGGGGAAAGGACGTGGTTGCCAGTCCGGCAATGGATGTCCGACTGGCTGACCATACTGATTAGTGTGTTGTGACATACCGCCTCCTGGCTTCCGATGATGTCTGCAGATTGCCACTATCCTGGTAGGTTAAAAAGTACCACAATGTTTGAAAATGATAGATCCACGGGAGCGCGCGATGAAAGCGGAGAGCCATCCTTTGTTGCTGGCACCGTTAACGCCAGCCGCCGGCACCACGCTGCAACAGCAGCTGTATCAGCGGATAAAACAGGGCATTTTACAGGGCCAGCTGGTGGCTGGCGCGCTGTTACCCGCCACCCGACAGCTGGCCGCTGAGCTACAGGTGTCACGCAATACGGTGCTTAACGTCTGGACGCAACTGCAGGCGGAAGGCTATCTGATGAGCGATCGGCAGGGCAGCCGCGTCAGCCTGCTGGCGTTACCCACTGCCCGGCCGGATGACGACGAATTAGCCCACTGGCCGCTGGCAAAACGGCTGGCTGCCCTTCAGCTCAGCCAGCGTTTCGACACCGGTACACTGCCGCTGCGTCCCGGCATCCCGGCGCTGAACCATTTCCCGCTGACCGCGTGGCGTCGGGCACTGAATCATGTGCTGAACCACACGCCACCGCGCCAGCTGGGCTATGGCGATCCGCTGGGTGATCCTGAACTGCGTGCCGCGCTGGCACAGCAGTTACGCATCACGCGCGGTGTACGATGTGACGCCGGACAGATTGTGATTACCGAAGGGGCACAGCAGGCGCTGACGCTGTGTGTCACCCTGCTGAGCGATCCGGGCGATTATGGCTGGGTTGAAGATCCGGGCTATCGCGGGGCCAAAGCGGCAATGCAGGCTGGCGATCTGCGGCTGGTTCCGATCCCGATCGATCAGCAGGGCCTGGCGCCGCAGCCGCAACACTGGCAACAGACGCCACCGCGCCTGATCTACACCACACCGACCCATCAGTACCCCACCGGCGCGGTAATGAGCGCCGCCCGGCGGCTGGCGCTGATTGCGGCCGCACGGCAGCAGCAGGCGTGGATTATCGAAGATGATTATGACGGCGATTTCCGGCACCACGGCGAGCCGATTACCGCCATGCAGGGGATGACCGATAATGCGCCGGTGATCTACCTCGGCTCCTTCAGCAAGACGCTGTTCCCTGCCCTGCGTATCGGTTTTATGGTGCTGCCCGCGCCGCTGGTCAGCAATCTGCGACCGGCGCTGCATCAGCTGCTGCGCGGGGGTAATCCGCTGGAGCAGCAGGCGCTGGCGCGCTTTATTCTCAGCGGCGACTACAGCCGACACCTGAGTAAGATGCGCCGCCTCTATCGCCAGCGTCAGACGCTGCTGCGCAGCGAGCTGCAGCAGGCGGCAGGCCAGCCGATCCCCTTACTGGGCGGCGACAGCGGGATGCATCTGGTGCTGCCGCTTGATGCGGCTCAGGACGATACAGCCATTGTCCGCCATCTGCTTCAGGCAGGTTACGCGCCCGCCGCGCTCTCTACCTTTTATCTGACTGAACCGGCGCAGCGTGGTTTAGTGATGGGCTACGGCAACAGCAGCCGTTCGCAGATCGGCGCGGCGGTGCGTCAGCTACGCCGGTTACTGGGCTGGCCGGATTAACGTCTGGCGCGTGGCTCACTGTCGCTGGCCGGAGCAGCAATCGATTCCCGCAGTATCAGCCGGGCATCAAAGCGCGGCATCGGACCGGCCGCTTCGCCACGAATTTCGGCAATCAGCCGGCGTGCCGCTTCACGCCCCATCTCGTACACCGGTTGCGCCACCACCGTCAGCGGCGGCGTCACTATCTCGCTCCATGGAAAGTTGTCATACATCACGAAGGAGAGATCCTCCGGGATGCGCAGCCCGCGCTGCGTCACTTCACGCAGCAGCCACATCGCTACCACGCTGTCAGAGGCCACCAGCGCGCTGGGTGGCTGCGGGCGCTGCCACAGCTCAGCCACGATGCGGGCGATCTGCGCTTCATCCAGCGCATTCACTTTTACCAGCGACGGATCAAATTCCACTCCCGCCGCGGCAAACGCCTGCATCATGCCACCGACGCGCTGGGCAACCGGCGTCAGGCCAAAATCAGCTGGCGCACAGTAGTCACCGGTCAGCGCCATGCTGGTGACATAGGCGATATGACGATGGCCGGCCTGTAGTAACCTGCTGGTGGCGTCAGCCGCCACTTCGGTGAATTCACAACAGATCGCTTCGACATCAAGGCCGGTAACTGCACGATCGAACAGTTTCAGCGCCCGACCCTCTTCCAGCACCTGCATCAGATGGCTGTTTTGATCGCGCTCTGAACAACTGGGGGCCACGATAATGCCGTCGACCCGCTTCTCCAGCATCACCCGCACCGCATCCTGTTCAGCCTGCAGCTTTTCGTCGCTGTTGCTGAGCAGCAGATGATAACCGGCGGTACGCGCCACATCCGCCATGCCGCGCAGGGCGAGGCCGAAGTGGGGATTTTCAATATCCCCGACAATCACACCGATGGTGTTAGAGCGCCCGGTATTCATGCTGCGCGCCAGCTCATTCGGACGGTAGCCCAGTGCGGCAGCGGCGCTGTTTACCCGCGCCTGCACCTCATCACTGACCGCGCCATAGCCCCCTAGCGCACGCGCCGCCTGGGCCTTGGAAACCTTTGCCGCGCGCGCCACATCCGCCACGGTGGGTGCTTTAGAACGTAATTTCTGGCTGGTCATAATTATTTTGAATCACAGGTTGATGACAGGAAGATTGACGCCGAAAAAAGGCTGTGCTTAAACTCATTGTAACCCCTTGAGACCGGTCTCACAACGCCCACGTCCACAAGGTGTCACCTGCGTTGAGACCGGTCTCAAAAATAATCACCGGCTCAACAGTCTCTGATGTTTAAACCTGCAAAAACGGATGAGCTATGAAATCGCAAACCAAAACGGGCAAACGGCCTGGCATGCTGTTCGGCACTGTGTTCAGCAAGACGTTCAGCACCCTGCTCGCACTCTGTGCACTTTCGTTCTTTACGCTGGCTGCCAGCGATGACAATCCCTACGGCCTGATCGAACCGGGCCAGCTACGCGTCGCCAGCGTCGGCGATTCCAGACCTTATACCTTCACCGATGCCAGCGGTCAGTTCACCGGCTTTGACGTCGAATTCTTTAAAAATGTCGCCCATCGCATGGGAATCGATAAGGTCGATTTTGTCGGTCAGGACTTCTCCGCCATCATGCCGGCGGTCGCCAACGGTCAGTATGATGCGGCGGTCGCGGCGATCGGCATCACCCCGGCACGGGAAAAAACCGTCGATTTTTCTACTGGCTATCTGGCGGGCTTTCTCACCGTGCTGACCCGCAGCGACAGCGGCGTGAAGAATGTCGCCAGTCTGGCAAAACGGCGGCTCGGTGTAGTTCAGGGCACGCTGCAGGAGAACTACGCGGTCGAACACTTCACCCAGACCGACATCGTGCGCTTCCCGGATAACAACAGCGCGGTCTCGGCGCTCAATAATGGCACGCTCGACGCCATCTTCCTCGACTATGAGGCCGCCAAAAGCTACGCCGACCGCTTCAAGCTGGTCTCTGCTGCCGATATCCCCTCTTTTGATGCCCCAGCCGGTATCGCCATCGCCAAAGGCAAACCCGCCTTTAAGGCCGCACTGGACAGCGCCATTAAAGCGGCGATGCAGGACGGCACCTGGCAGCGGCTCTATCAGAAGTGGTTCCCCGGCTCGCCAATGCCCAAACAGTATCTGCCTGGCGGTCAGTAAAGCGGCGGACGTTCGCGTCCTGAGTTAACCGGGGAATGCCCCGCACTGCATGGAGACGGCGATGGACTTGCTCACGATTCTTTCCCGCACCTTCTTTGATTTTTCCTCAATGAGGGAAGTACTGCCGCAGATGCTGACCACCGGGCTGGTGAATACGGTGATTATCTCGCTGGCGGCCACCCTGCTTGGCACACTGTTTGGCCTGCTGTTGGCGCTGATGGGCATTTCGCCCTCTCGCTGGCTGCGCCTGCCCGCCCGGCTGTATACCGATCTGTTTCGCGGTCTGCCGTCGATTCTGACCATCCTGCTGATTGGTCAGGGCCTGGCGCGATTCAGCTATCAGCTGTTCGGTCCGACGCCTTACCCGCTGGGGATCTTCGCCCTCAGCCTGATTGCCAGCGCCTACATGGGAGAGATTTTCCGCGCCGGCATTCAGAGTGTCGAACGCGGCCAGATGGAAGCCTGTCGCGCGCTGGGGATGAGCTATGGCCGGGCGATGCGGCTGGTGGTGATCCCGCAGGGGATCCGCCGGGTGCTGCCCGCCATCGTCAATCAGTTCATCGCCATCATTAAAGACTCGTCGCTGGTCTACCTGCTGGGGCTGATGACCCAGCAGCGTGAGCTGTTTCGCGTCGGTCAGGATGCGGCGGTGCTGACCGGCAATCTGTCGCCGCTGATGCTGGCCGGGCTGTTCTATCTAATCATCACCGTGCCGCTGACGCACATGGTCAACTACGTGGATGTGCGTTACCGCACCGGCCGCCGTCGCCTGACCGCGCCACAAAGTGGTTTAAAAGAGGTGGAGGAAGTCAGACGGCCCAACGGCGCGCTGGCCACTCACCCGCTGACCGGAGGCAACCATGAATAACCGCTCAACCAGCGCCAGCTGGCACGGAGCCAGCCTGGAGCTGCGCGATCTGACCCTCGCCTATGGCCCGATTGAGGTGCTGCGTAACGTCTCGCTGCGAGTCGCGCCTGGCAGCACTACCTGCATTATCGGGCCATCCGGCTCGGGCAAATCGACCCTGCTGCGCGGTATTAACCGGCTGCATGAACCGAAATCGGGCGATGTGCTGCTGGCCGACCGATCGGTACTGCGCGACAAACCGGACGCACTGCGGCTGCGGATTGGCATGGTGTTTCAGCACTTCAACCTGTTTCCCGATCACAGCGCGCTGGAGAACGTGGCGCTGGCCCCGTGGCGCGTAAAAGGCTTGCCCAAAGCGCAGGCGATGGCGATTGCCCGTCAGCGGCTGGAAGAGGTTGGTCTGGGTCCGCGCGCCGATCACCGGCCACGCGATCTCTCCGGCGGCCAGCAGCAGCGGGTGGCGATTGCCCGCGCGCTGGCGATGGATCCGGAGGTGATGCTGTTTGATGAGGCGACCTCGGCGCTCGATCCCGAACTGGTGAAAGGCGTGCTGACGCTGATGGCCGATCTCTGTCGTCGCGGCATGACGATGGTGGTGGTAACGCATGAAATGGGCTTTGCGCGCAAAGTGGCGGATCAGGTGGTGTTTATGGACGAAGGCGAGATTGTTGAAGCCGGGCCGCCAGCCGCTATTTTCGATGCGCCGCAGTCGCCGCGCCTGCAACGTTTTCTCTCTGAAGTGCTGTAACTGAGTAAGGAACCTGATAATGGCGGTAAAAACTGAAATGAAAGTGGTGGTGCTGGGCGGTGGCGTGCTGGGCGTATCGACGGCGCTCGAGCTGGCGAAACGCGGGGCAGCGGTAACCTTAGTGACCGAAGCCGCGCTCTGCTCCGGCGCCTCAGGACGCTCGCTGTCGTGGCTCAACTCAGCGGGCGAGCGGTCGAAACCTTATCATGCGCTACGCATGGCCGGCATCGATCGCTATCGCACCCTGTTTGCCCGGCATCCGACACTCGACTGGCTGCGGTTTGACGGCGGGATCTGCTGGTCGGACAGTGACGTTACCGCGACGGAGGCGCGCCACGCCTATGAAAAAGCCCACGGCTACGATTCACAGCTGATCACGGCTGAAAACGTGGCGCAGGCGGATGCCGCGGTCGATCCCGATGCGCTGGCGGCCCAGGCAATATTTAATCCCGGTGAAGGCTGGGTCAGCCTGCCGCATCTGGTGGATTATCTGGTCAATCAGTTCCGCGCACTGGGCGGCGAAGTGGTAGAACACGCCGGTAAAGCCAGCGTGATCACCGATCGGGGCCGGGCCTGCGGCATTCGTAGCGATAAAGGCGAGCTGCGCGCCGATGCGGTGCTGGTTGCCTGCGGTCCCTGGACGCCGGATGTGGTGGCACCGCTCGGTGTGACTATCCCCAACGGCTCGCCGGTTTCGATGCTGGTGATCACCGAACCATCCGCCCAGCCGCTGAAAGCGGTGCTGAACACCCCGCGCGCCGCGGTTCGTCCCAATCCTGGCAACCGTTTTGCGCTCGATCACGACTGGTATGAGGCTGATATCCAGCCGCTGGCCGACGGGGAATACCGGATTGATGAGCAGGTGGTGGCGCAGTTGGCGCAGGAAGCCAGCCGGTTACTGCGTGGCGATCGGCCGCTCAAAGCTGAGAGCTGGAAGATTGGACTCAAGCCGATTCCGGGCGATGGCGATCCGGTGCTGGGTGAACTGCAAAAGGTGCCGGGCTGTTACGTGGCGTTCAGCCACTCCGGTGCCACGCTGGCGCTGATTGTCGGGGAATTACTGGCGGACGAGATGGTCAGCGGCGAAAAACATCCGATGCTGGCAAGCTTTGGTGCGGAGCGTTTCAGCTAAAAAAAAGCCGGTCGTGCTGACCGGCTGATTTTTGATCCGCTGATGTTAACCGCGGAAAAAGATGTCGCCCGATTTCCCCATGACAATTTTGCCGGTGTCATTGGTGATCAGGATGTAATTGGCGTTGATGTAGGCCCAGTGGGTATTCTCCTGCGGCGCCGGCAGATTACGTTTTTGCCACTCAACGATGGTGTAGGTTTTATCGGTGTATTTCTCTGGCACCGTATCGCCGACTTTATACTCTTTGTAGTCGATGATGATGGTGTTGAGATCGTAGTTCGGTTGTCCGCCATTGGATGGCGACGGCGTGGTCGGCGTAATGCCATCGTTCGATTGTGAGCTGGATGGCGCCTGCGTCTGCGCCGCACCGGCATCCGGCTGAGCGTTAGCGGCATCGGGCTGCGGTTGGGTTGCAGGATTGGCGGGCTGAATCTGTGGCGGCGGCGGAACGGTATCCGTTGCTTCACCAGCGGCCTGCACTGCAGGGATCAGGCTCAGCGAGCCAACCAGTAATCCCATTGAGAAAAGTACACGTTGAGTCCTGCGCATAATGATTTCCACGTTAAATTGATTTTAGTGACAGTAGACAGGCTAAAGACACTCTTTATAGCGAGTCAGTTCCCCTCTCGTCAAAGCTAAGTGTAAGGAAAGACGACGCTATTCGCTTCACCGCGCACCGGTTACTGTCCGACCACTCTATCCTTAGTTGCCTGATCGACCAACAACGCAATGCCTGAATCGCTGCTCCATTTTGCAGCACCACAATCGCAATCCCATTGGCGCTATCGTAGCCGATAAAGCTGGCATAGCCGCCAAAGTAGCCAGCAACTGGATATTCGGATGGAAGCGTTGACGCAAAATGTAGCCGGGCAGCGCCTAGCCGGAACTGGAGTAATGCGGCCACGCACCGCCGCCGCAGAGAAATCGGCGAGATAATCGAGCAGCGTATCGCTGTCGGGCGTAACCGGATAGCGGTGAAGCCGATCGGGCACGCCATAGGCGTAAATTGTGCCGGGCCGCGAGGCTCCGAATGAGAGCAGGCTACAGCAGGATCAGCGATCGGAGCCTGCGGCTGTGCGCTGTCCTCCCGCGGCGTGACGTCCTCATCCGGCGGGAGAAAAAGTCTGTTCTCATTTTTATTATAATAATCAGCCAATTAATTTGATCAGTCGTGTAACAAACCCGATTTTTCGCAAAATGTCTTACAAAGCAGCCAGCGGCTATAGCGCACTCAACCGGTTAAAAGTGGCACTCAACGCGGATTCACAGCTGCCGCGTCGGGGTTATCGCCTGCCCGGAAAAAAGCCCGTCAGACCGCAGGTAAGCTGTGTTGCGGCGCGCAAGGGTGTACACTGCTGCGGCTTTATGGCGTGAACGCCGTGCTCACATTTTTGAAATGCCCGGGAGGCAACCGCATGAAAGAAGGCCCACTGTCCGAGAAAGAGCTGCAATGGCTGGAAGATATGCTGGAAAAATATGGCAGCGAAGCGTCGATTCTTGATGTCTCTGAACTGGATGGCCTGCTGACCGCGGTGCTGTCCGGCCCGACCACTGTCGAACCGAGCAAATGGCTGGTGGCGCTGTGGGGTGGCGAGAAGAGGATCCCAAAATGGAGCAACGAACGTGAGATGACACGTTTTATGGAGCTCTGTTTTCAGCACATGAATGACGTGGCTGACCGGCTCTCTGAGTTTCCTGAGCAGTTCGAACCGCTGTTTGGCATCCGTGAGATGGAAGGTCTGGAATTTACCGTGGTTGAAGAGTGGTGCTTCGGCTACATGCGCGGCGTATCGCTGACCGACTGGTCTGCCCTGCCGCAGGATCTGCAACCGGCGCTGGATGCCATCGCCCTACACGGCGTGGAAGAGAACCTCGAAAATCTGGATGCGATGACGCCGGACGAGATGGAAGCCAGCATTGAGGCGATCCGCCCGGCTGCGCTGGCGCTGCACGATCACTGGATTTCCCAGCCCGAAGCAGTGCCGGAGCCACAGAAGCCGATCTCAGTAGAAAAACTGCCTGGCCGCAACGATCCCTGCCCGTGCGGCAGCGGTAAAAAATATAAGCAGTGCTGCCTGCATTAATAGTTCCTGGGGCTGCGATAAGCGGCCCTTAACTGCTTAAACATAATGACTGCTGATTTGCTGCATTAAGTTATTATCACCATACCTTTCCTCATCGGGCTTCACTTAGCCTTCTGAACAACTGATATTCCCCTTCAAAAGACAATGAATTTTATCTCTATCCCATTTTCTTCGTGTATTCTATAGAATATTATCTACAAATATTAAATTATCAGGGATGTAATATGCGTTTTTTGAGAAAATTAAAGCGGATCACCCAGGAATACAGATTAGACCTGATTATTTTCTTTACTTTAGTCACTATTATAGGATCTTCCGGCTTTGAAAAAAACATTAAGGAAATAGCAGGCTCAATAGGCTTGATAATTATCATTTCATCTATAATTTTTTTGCCGCACAGAGCATTAGCGATATTTCATACATTCATATTCAAATATCAGAATCGCACGCTGAAGAAAGTAGCTGGCACACTATCATTACTCTCGTGGTTAGTATTTGGGTTAACTTATATAGTACTTCCCCTGGGCTTTGTTTTTACAGGCAGACTTCTGTTTCTTACCTTCATTTTATTAACGCTTGCGGGCGGTATTCTGACTTTTTACGATTTAGAAAAAAATGGAAATCTCTCCTTGCGAAAAATCAGGCTGACGCTCTGGTTTTTCTTACCGCTCTGTTTTATTTTAACTAATGCACTGGCATCAAGTTACTTTACCCAATTCAGCGCATTGAGTATTTCCTCCGTACCTTATACTGAATTCATCTGGAAGTTTGTTTTTTCAATTATGGCACTGGCATTGCTGCTCCAGCCGGTAAGCTACCTGATTTTCATTACTCAGGCAGACAAAACCGAAGGCTATCAGACCGCAACGTTAATCGCTTTTTTTCTGGCTGTATCCGTGGTGCTTTTTGCGATTCCACACTGGGGAGCAAACATCCTCTCCTCAGTTTTAGATCACGCAACCCGATTTGAATGGCGTGATGAGGCGAAGTGTGGAAAATTAATAATAAAAAGAGAGGATGAGAGATACTTTGGTTTCAATAGCGACAAATACACTCTCTATTTCTCTAACCCTGGCTACTGGGGATTTTACGAATTAAATTGTGCTAAAGATAAATATAATAACGATACGTTTCGTCTGACTGCCGTAGATATCGAAACTCGAAAACCCTGGTTTGGAAAAGATAGCGTGCGTTAAGGACGTTTAGCTCGCTAAAAAATGTGACTGTTTGCCCATATGCCTCGCCGCTGTCTAAGCAGGACCAGAGCAATACGTGACGTTCCCGGGGATCGTTCCGCCAGACAGTTCAGCAACATAGCCGAAAAGGTAAAGTCGTGACGATCGCCCCGATCCCACCAGGATCAACATCCCGCGACCGCTGGCACGCCAGACTGCTCACGACTTGAACAGCCATGCGCTTATCGCTAAGGTAAGCGCGAATTTTCCCGCCAGGAACGCATCATGATTACCATCGCGCTTATTGACGATCATCTTATCGTCCGCTCCGGGTTTGCCCAGTTGCTGGGACTGGAACCCGATTTTCAGGTTGTGGCCGAGTTTGGATCGGGCCGTGAGGCGCTGGCGGGTTTACCGGGACGCGGCGTACAGGTCTGTATCTGCGACATCTCAATGCCCGATCTCTCCGGACTGGAGCTGCTGAGCCAGCTGCCCGCGGGCTTAGCCACCATCATGCTGTCGGTACACGACAGTCCGGCACTGGTCGAACAGGCGCTTAACGCCGGCGCGCGCGGTTATCTCTCCAAACGCTGTCGTCCCGATGAGCTGATCGCCGCGGTGCGCACGGTTTCCGCCGGTGGCTGTTACCTGACGCCGGAGATTGCCCTTAAGCTGGCCGCCGGTCGCCAGGACCCGCTGACCCGCCGCGAACGCCAGGTGGCCGAGAAACTGTCGCAGGGGATGCCGGTAAAAACCATTGCAGCCGAGCTGGGGCTGTCGCCCAAAACCGTTCACGTTCATCGCGCCAACCTGATGGAAAAACTCGGCGTCAGCAACGACGTCGAGCTGGCGCGCCGCATGTTTGACGGCTGGCAATGACGCCGCTTCTGTCGCGGCTGATATCGGTGGCCGCCAGCGTCTGCATCTTCTCGGCGGCCTGGTTCTGCCTGTGGAGCATCAGCCTGCATCTGGTGGAACGACCCGAGCTGGCGGTGCTGCTGTTTCCGTTTGGCCTGCGGCTGGGGCTGATGCTGCAGTGTCCGCGCGGCTACTGGCCGGTACTGCTGGTCAGCGAGTGGCTGCTGCTGATCTGGCTGTCGCACGAAGTCGCGCTGGCCCATCTGCCACTGCTGATGCTCGGCGGCGTGCTGACATTGCTGCCGGTGGCGCTGATCTCCCGTTACCGCCACCAGCGCGACTGGCGCACGCTGCTGCGTCAGGGTGCCACGCTGATCGCCGCCGCGCTGCTGCAATCGCTGCCGTGGGCCGGTCAGCAGGAGGTGCTGAACGCCCTGCTGCTGACGCTCACTGGCGGGCTGACGCTGGCTCCGACCTGCCTGGTTATCTGGCACTATCTCACCCGCACCCGCTGGCAGCCGCTGGGCCCGGCGCTGGTCTCCCAGCCGGTTTACTGGCGCGCCCGGCATCTGATCGGGTATCTGCTGCTGTTTATCATCAGCCTGGGATTGCAGCTTGGCCTGCCGGCGGAGCTGTCGCGATTTACGCCGTTTTGTCTGGCGCTGCCGATTATCGCGCTGGCGTGGCACTACGGCTGGCAGGGTGCGCTGATCGCCACCCTGATGAACGCCATTGCCCTGATTGCCAGCCAGACCTGGCACGATCATCCGGTCGATCTACTGCTGTCGCTGCTGGCGCAAAGCCTGACCGGGCTGCTGCTGGGTGCCGGTATCCAGCGGCTGCGGGAGCTTAATCAGTCGCTGCAGCATGAGCTGGCGCGCAACCGGCGGCTGGCTGAACGTCTGGTGGAAACCGAAGAGAGCGTACGCCAGGAGGTGGCGCGTGAGCTGCACGATGACATCGGCCAGACCATCACCGCGATCCGTACCCAGGCGGGCATCGTCCAGCGGCTGGCGCCCGATAATGGCCGGGTGATCCAGAGCGGCGCACACATCGAGCAGCTGTCGCTGGGCGTGTACGATTCGGTGCGGCGGCTGCTGGGACGGTTACGACCGCGTCAGTTAGACGATCTCTCGCTGGAGCAGGCGGTCCGCTCGCTGATGCGTGAGATGGAACTCGACGATCGCGGCATCGTCAGCCATCTCGACTGGCACGTCGATGAGAGCCTGCTCAGCGAAGGCCAGCGCGTCACGCTGTTTCGCGTCTGCCAGGAGGGACTGAACAATATCGTGAAACACGCCAGCGCCCGTGCGGTAACGCTCAAAGGCTGGCAGCAGGATGAACGGGTGATGCTGGTGATTGAAGATGATGGCTGCGGCCTGCCGTCCGGTTCCGGCCAGCAAGGTTTTGGCCTGGCCGGGATGCGCGAACGGGTAACCGCGCTGGGCGGCACGCTGGCGATATCCTGTACCCACGGCACCCGCGTCAGCGTCCATTTGCCGCTGCGTACGGTGTGAGGAGTGAATGTGTTTAGCTTTCTGAAAACCCCGGCCAACGCCACGCCGCTGCAGGATAAAGCGGAGATCGATCGCCGCTATCGCTACTGGCGACGACACATCATGATGACCATCTGGCTGGGCTACGCGCTGTTCTATTTTACCCGCAAAAGTTTCAACGCCGCGGCTCCGGAGATCCTCGCCAGCGGCGTGATGACCCGCACCGATATCGGCCTGCTGGCGACGCTGTTTTACATCACCTACGGCCTGTCGAAATTTTTCTCCGGCATCGTCAGCGACCGCTCCAACGCCCGCTACTTTATGGGGCTGGGGCTGATTGCCACCGGGGTGGTAAACATCCTGTTCGGCTTCTCCACCTCGCTGTGGGCCTTTGCCCTGCTGTGGGCGGTTAACGCCTTTTTCCAGGGCTGGGGCGCGCCGGTCTGCGCCCGCCTGCTGACCGCCTGGTATTCGCGTAACGAGCGCGGCGGCTGGTGGGCGTTGTGGAACACCGCGCACAACGTCGGCGGCGCCCTGATTCCGATCATGATCGGGGCGGTGGCGCTGCACTACGGCTGGCGCAGCGGGATGATGATGGCGGGCGGATTAGCGATTCTGGCTGGTCTGTTTCTCTGCTGGCGACTGCGCGATCGGCCTCAGACCGTTGGCCTGCCGGAGGTCGGCGACTGGCGGCAGGATGAGATGGAGACGGCGCAGCAGCAGGAAGGCGCGGGCCTGAGCCGCAAAGCGATCCTCACCCGCTACGTGCTGCTGAACCCTTACATCTGGCTGCTGGCGCTGTGTTACGTGCTGGTTTACGTGGTGCGCGCGGCGATCAACGACTGGGGCAACCTCTATATTTCAGAGACGCTGGGCGTCGATCTGGTGACCGCCAATTCGGCGGTGACGATGTTTGAGCTGGGCGGGTTTATCGGCGCGCTGGTGGCCGGCTGGGGATCGGACAAGCTGTTTAACGGCAACCGCGGCCCGATGAACCTGATTTTCGCCGCCGGGATCCTGCTGTCGGTGGGATCGCTGTGGCTGATGCCGTTCACCAGCTACGTGATGCAGACGGCGTGCTTTTTCACCACCGGCTTCTTTGTCTCGGGTCCGCAGATGCTGATTGGCATGGCGGCGGCCGAGTGTTCTCACAAGGATGCGGCGGGTGCGGCGACCGGCTTTGTCGGGCTGTTCGCCTATCTTGGCGCATCGCTCTCCGGCTGGCCGCTGGCGTGGGTGATCGACAGCTGGCACTGGAGCGGCTTCTTTGCGGTGATTGCGATTGCGGCCGGGATCTCCGCGCTGCTGCTGCTGCCGTTTCTCAATGCGCAGGCACCGCGTCCGGTCGACGAAGCGTGATGCGCCTCTCTTTTTTGCCGCATATCGGGCAAAACTAAGACATTTTCCTGGTTTCGCCTGGCGGCTGTCTCAGGCCAGGCGGGCGGCTGATTTTTACAATGCCAGCCATTCGCTGCCCGTTGCAGCTTTTCCAACCAGGAGAACCCCCATCCATGCTGGCCTTTCTTAATCAGGTGCGCAAACCGACCCTGGACCTGCCGCTCGACGAGCGGCGCAAGCTGTGGTTCAGACCCTTTATGCAGTCCTATCTGGTGGTGTTTATCGGCTACCTGACCATGTATCTGATCCGCAAAAACTTCAACATTGCGCAGAACGACATGATCACCACCTACGGGCTGAGCATGACGCAGCTGGGGATGATCGGCCTCGGCTTCTCGATCACCTACGGCGTGGGTAAAACGCTGGTCTCCTATTACGCCGACGGCAAAAACACCAAGCAGTTCCTGCCGTTTATGCTGATCCTGTCGGCCATCTGTATGCTCGGCTTCAGCGCCAGCATGGGTACCGGATCGGTCAGCCTGTTTCTGATGATTGCGTTTTATGCTTTAAGCGGATTCTTCCAGAGTACCGGCGGCTCCTGCAGCTACTCCACCATCACCAAATGGACCCCGCGCCGCAAGCGTGGCACCTATCTGGGAATGTGGAACATCTCGCACAACCTCGGCGGTGCCGGTGCGGCCGGCGTGGCGCTGTTTGGTGCCAATTATCTGTTCGACGGCCATGTGATAGGGATGTTTATCTTCCCGTCGATCATCGCGCTGATTGTTGGCTTTATCGGTCTGCGTTTCGGCAGTGATTCACCGGAGTCCTATGGGCTGGGCAAAGCCGAAGAGCTGTTTGACGAAGTGCTGAGCGAAGAGGATCAGGAAGCCGAAGATGAGTCGATGACCAAATGGCAGATCTTTGTTGAGTACGTGCTGAAAAACAAAGTGATCTGGCTGCTCTGCTTCGCCAACATCTTCCTCTATGTGGTGCGCATCGGCATCGATCAGTGGTCAACCGTCTATGCGTTTCAGGAGCTGAAGCTCTCTAAAGAGGTGGCGATTCAGGGCTTTACCCTGTTTGAGGTCGGCGCGCTGGTCGGCACGCTGCTGTGGGGCTGGTTATCCGATCTGGCCAACGGTCGTCGCGGGCTGGTGGCCTGTGTGGCGCTGGCGCTGATTATCGCCACGCTGGGGATCTATCAGCATGCCAGCAACCAGTATATCTATCTGGCCTCGCTGTTCGCGCTCGGCTTTCTGGTGTTTGGTCCGCAGCTGTTAATCGGCGTCGCCGCGGTCGGCTTTGTGCCGAAAAAAGCCATCGGCGCAGCGGATGGCATCAAAGGCACCTTCGCCTATCTGATTGGTGACAGCTTCGCCAAACTGGGCCTGGGCATGATCGCCGACGGCACGCCGATATTCGGCCTGACCGGCTGGGCCGGCACCTTTGCCGCGCTGGATGCTGCCGCTATCGCCTGTATCACTCTGATGGCGATGGTAGCGGTAATGGAAGAGCGCAAAATCCGCCGCGAGAAACGGCTGCAGCGGCTGAAGATGGCGTGATGTTGGGTTAGTGATAAGGTAATCGCAACGGCCAGCGTGGCGGAGAGAAGTGCTCTCTGCTGCGCTGGCCGCTCTTTCATTAAAAGATTAGTTAACAGGGCTGATGCCGCGCAGAAGCCTGCATTTCACCGGCGCGCCGCTGGTTGCTTCACTATGTGAAGCAAAAAAACGATTCAATCTTTGCTCCACCTCACGCAATCCTCGCCCGTTCCGACATGCTCCGCCTAAAGCTCATACGCTCATTCCATCAGCCAACCGATGCACTCATCGTTATCACCTTCAGGAGAGCGTATGGATCATTCAGCCCGCCAGTACGGTATTGAGGTCGCGCCGACGACAGTTAAACGTTCGCCCAGACGCACCGCCAAAATTATGATGTCTGCCGGGATAGGTCACTTTATCGAGTGGTTTGACTTTGGCTTGTACGGCACCCTGGCGGCGATTATCGCCAGCAACTTTTTTGTCAGCGCCGATCCCGCGACCGCACTGTTAAAGTCTTTCGCCGTGTTCGGTTCCGGCTTTCTTATGCGTCCATTGGGCGGGCTGTTCTTTGGCTCAATGGGCGATCGTCTGGGCCGACGCAAAGTGCTGGTCACGGTGATTGTGATTACCTCACTCTCAACTTTTGTGATGGGGATTTTGCCGACCTGGCACCAGGCGGGCATTATCGCCCCTATCCTGCTGGTGATAACCCGGCTGGTGCAGGGCTTTGCGGCGGGCGGTGAAAGCTCTGGCGTTATCACTTATCTGGCCGAAAGCGCCGCACCGAACCGGCGGGCTACGCTCACCTGCTGGAGCGAAAACTTCAGCTTTATGGCCTTTGTTTGTGGCTCAGGGCTGGTACTGCTGCTGACCCATGCGTTAGGCGACGCCGCAATGAACGACTGGGGATGGCGTATTCCCTTCCTGCTTGCCGCCCCGCTCGGCCTGGGTGGGCTGTATATGCGTCGCAATATGGAAGACTCGGCTGCGTTTCATAAGCTGCAGGCCAGCGGAAAGATCGAGAAATCGCCGCTGCGTAAGACGCTCAGCTCATCCGGTCGCGCCCTGCTTTTCTGCGTCGGCTTTGTGGTGGTCAAAGCGGTCAGCAGCTGGGTGCTGCAATCCTTTATGCCGGGCTACCTCTCCACCCACCTGCATTACAGCCGGACCGACGCTTATCTCATCACCACGCTGGGCTTGCTCAGCGTCGCTGTCTGTATGCCGCTTACCGGCTATCTTTCCGATCGCTGGGGCCGCCGTCCGTTGATGCTGATGGGATGTGGCGGCTTCATTCTGCTCACCTATCCCGCCATGCTGCTGATGACGCAAGGTTCGGTGATGACGTCGATAGCGGCCATGAGCCTGCTGGGCGTATTTGTCGCCATGTTTAACGGCGGCTGTGGCGCAGCGATGGTGGAGCTGTTTCCCACCGCGATTCGCTACGGCGGCATTGCCGTCGCCTACAACCTGACGGTGGCGGTGTTTGGTGGCGTCACGCCTCTGGCCTCAGCCAGCCTGATTGCCTGGACCGGAGATCCGCTCTCTCCCGCCTGGTACGTGATGATCACTGCCCTCGTCTCTTTTATTGCGGTGTGGTTCGCCAAAGAGACCGCCGGCAAAATCCTTGATTAATCTGAACCGGAGTTACTATGCAAATCAGTCAGGTTGAATGCTTTCCGCTCAAAGTTGCCGCTGACCAGATCTATCTGGGCGGCAAGGCTGCTGACGATGAAGCGGATTATTATTACCGTCCTGAATACCGCTGCGTCTATTCCCGCAAGATGGAAACCTGCCTGGTAAAGATTACCACCCGCGACGGCCACGTCGGCTGGGGCGAGGCGCTGGCACCGGTGGTGCCGCAGGTGATTGCAGAACTGATCAACCAGCTGTTCAGGCCGTTAATTATCGGTCGTTCGCCCTTCGATAGCGCCGTGCTGAATTCACGCATGTACGATGCGATGCGCGATCGCGGCCATATCACGGGCTACCATATTGATGCGCTGGCCGCCGTAGATATCGCCCTGTGGGATCTTAAAGGCCAGATCCTCAATTTACCGGTGTATCAACTGCTCGGGGGAGCCTACCGCGAGACCATTCCTTGCTATGTCTCCGGCTTGCCGGAACCGGATCTGGAATCCCGTGCGCGGCTGGCCAGACGCTGGCAGGAAAAGGGGTTCAATGCCTTTAAGCTGGCATTGGGATATGGCGTCAGCGAAGACATCCACAATGTGAAAGTTATCCGTGAAGCGCTCGGCCCGGAAGCACAACTGTTCGTTGATGCCCACTGGAATTACAGCGTTGCCGAAGCAAGTGAACTCGCACAGCGCCTGCATACGCTCGGTGTTGGCTTCCTTGAGGCGCCGCTGCTGCCTGAAGATGTTACCGGTCATCGTGAACTGCGCGCCAAAAGCCCGATTGCCATTGCGCTGGGTGAAACGGAACGCACCCGCTACCAGTTTAAGCCGCTGATTGAGCAACGCGCCGCAGATATTCTGCAACCTGACGTAGGCCGCACCGGGATCAGTGAACTGATACATATC
>Ga0302349_1000686_pt1 | contig 36077 bp, 31 predicted proteins | sample PhyAR1_FD_202176 | JGI IMG/M metagenome (GOLD analysis project Ga0302349, IMG submission 202176) | Leaf surface microbial communities from alfalfa plants in UC Gill Tract Community Farm, Albany, California, United States - DLSL A.R1... | ecosystem: Host-associated > Plants > Phyllosphere >...
CGAGAGTAGGACACTGCCAGGCATCAATTAAGCCAAGAGGCCATCCGCAAGGATGGCCTTTTTGCTATGGGTCGGAAATGGAAATGCCCCTCACCCCAGCCCTCTCCCAGAGTACCCACCGAGAACATCCTGAACACCCGTGCGGGGGAGAGGGAGCTGTCCGGTGTCGTGGATAAGCACGGTGCGGCTTCGGCAAGTCGGAACCTTTGATGAACCCATGCCGTTTCGGCAGTGATGAGTAAGCAGAAAGATGGGGTATTGCGCAGGAATATCAGTGGACTCGATCGGTTCCCTCTCCCTGTGGGAGAGGGTTAGGGTGAGGGGTCATTACTCGGCTATCCCGAATTATCTCCGCATCGGTAAACGATTAAATATAACCGGGTTCCCACCTGGAAATATTCATGAAATTTTTAGTTCCACACCCGCCTGGCTAATTCATACATATCATTAATGCCGATAGATTTTATATAACTCAGACTTCTGCTTGAATCGAGATAATGGAATTATCATATTGTTATGATTTGCAAGGATATTTTTAATATCCTATGAAGTCAGCGGTTATTAGCTAACAAGAAATTACAAGTGAATAAAAACAAATAATAGCCATGCGCGGTGGATCGAGTAGACTAGATGATAATTTGTTCCGTCAGAGTATTTAAATCATGTCTACTGAAAGCGCGTCTTTAAAAAATCACAATACTTTTGCGCTCCCGGTCAACGCAGCGCATTTAGTCATTGCTGAAGAAATTGAAATGATGATTAAAGCCTGGCAGCAAGCGCAAAAGCGCCAAGAGCCACTGCTGGTACTCGGTGAAGGGAGCAACGTCCTGTTCCTGGAGGATTTTGCCGGTACGGTCATGATTAATCAGTTAAAAGGTATCACCGTCAGGGAAGAGCAGGACGCCTGGCATCTGCATGTCAGCGCCGGGGAGAATTGGCACCATCTGGTTAGCCAGATGCTCGAGCGTGGCATCCCCGGGCTGGAAAATCTGGCATTGATCCCGGGGTTGGTCGGTTCGGCTCCGATCCAGAATATCGGGGCGTACGGTATTGAGCTCAAACAGGTCTGTGAGTATGTCGATCTGCTGAACCTGACTACGGGTGAAATCGATCGTATGGATCCTGAACGCTGTCAGTTTGGTTACCGGGAAAGCGTTTTTAAGCATGAACTTAAGCAAGGCTTCGTGATTGTGGGCGTTGGTTTACGGCTTAGCAAACAGTGGAGCCCGTTGCTGAACTACGGCGACCTTGCCAAGCTGGATCCCAAGACGGTAACGCCGCAGCAGGTATTTGACGCGGTATGCGCCATGCGGCGCAGCAAGCTGCCAGATCCACGTATTACCGGCAATGCAGGCAGCTTCTTTAAAAACCCGCTGGTGAGCGGGGAGGCCGCTAAAACGTTATTAGCCCAATATCCTGCAATGCCACATTATCCGCAGCCGGACGGGCAAGAAAAGTTGGCTGCCGGTTGGCTGATCGATCAGTGTTCACTCAAGGGGCATCAGATCGGTGGCGCAGCGGTGCACCGTCAGCAGGCTTTGGTATTGGTAAATGTCGATAATGCCAGCAGCCAGGATGTGGTGGCACTGGCCAGGCACGTGCGCAATACGGTCGCGCAGAAATTCGATGTCTGGTTAGAACCGGAGGTGCGTTTTATGGGGGCCACTGGTGAGCTGGATGCCGTAGAGGTCATTTCATGAGAGACACCACAGTTCCATTGAAGATCATCTCCCTACTGGCGGACGGCGAGTTCCACTCTGGCGAACATTTGGGTGAGTCATTAGGAATGAGCCGCGCAGCGATTAACAAGCATATTCAGACCATTCGGGAGTGGGGTTTGGATGTGTTCACGGTTCCAGGGAAAGGCTATAGCCTACCTGCGGCGATCAACTTGCTGGACGCTGAGCGTATTCTTGGCTTACTGGAAGACAAGCGTGTCACAGTGTTGCCCGTGGTTGATTCAACCAACCAGTATCTGTTGGACAGGCTTGCAGAACTGACTTCCGGTGATGCCTGCATAGCCGAGTATCAGCAGGCAGGGCGTGGGCGGCGTGGGCGGCAGTGGGTTTCACCTTTCGGGGCCAACCTATATTTATCCATGTTCTGGCGTCTTGAACAAGGGCCAGCGGCTGCGATGGGGTTAAGCCTGGTTATTGGTATCGTGATGGCAGAAGTGTTACAGCGTCTCGGTGCAGAACAGGTCCGTGTGAAGTGGCCAAATGATTTATACCTTAACGATCGCAAGTTGGCCGGTATTCTGGTTGAGCTGACCGGTAAAACCGGGGATGCAGCCCAGTTGGTGCTGGGAGCGGGTATCAACATGGCGATGCGCGAAACCAACGCCAGTCAGATTGATCAGCGCTGGATCAACCTACAGGAAGCCGGGATCACTATCGATCGTAATGAATTGGCCGCCAAATTGCTTAATGAGCTACGCAATTCATTACGGCAATTTGAAATAGACGGGTTAGCTCCCTTTATTTCACGTTGGCGTAAATTAGATAACTTTATCGATCGCCCGGTTAAGCTATTAATTGGTGAACAACAGATTTTCGGTATTGCCCGCGGTATTGATCAGCAAGGTGCATTGCTGCTTGAGCAGGAAGGGGTAATAAAACCCTTTATTGGTGGTGAGATATCTTTGCGGAGTGCTGAATAAGCTAAAATAAGAGAGGCCATTGGCCTCTCTTACGCTATCGATTATTTCCGTAACCGTACACTTTCCACAGCGTGATTGGCACTCTTAGTCATAATCAAGCTGGCTCTTTCGCGAGTCGGTAAGATATTCTGCTGTAAATTCAATCCATTAATCTCATTCCACAGCTGAGTGGCGATGTTGATCGCCTCCGTTTCCGGCAACTGCGCATAGCTATGGAAATAGGAGTCTGGGTTAGAGAACGCACCCTGACGGAATTTCAGGAAGCGGTTGATATACCAGCTTTGCAATAGATCGCCAGGGGCATCAACATAGATTGAGAAATCAACAAAGTCGGAAACAAATACCCGGTGAGGATCGTGTGGATAGTCCATACCGCTTTGCAAAACATTCAATCCTTCCAGGATCAGAATATCAGGCTGTTCGATAACTTTATTGCCTTCTGGCACGACGTCATAGATAAGGTGAGAGTATACCGGGGCAGTAACACGTTTGGCACCGGATTTAACTTCCGAAACGAATTTCACCAGGCTATGCATATCGTAGGATTGCGGGAATCCTTTTTTCTTCATCAGGCCGCGTTCGTTCAGCACCTTGTTCGGGTGCAGAAAGCCGTCTGTGGTGATCAGCTCCACGCTACGATGTTCCGGCCAGCGGCTCAACAACGCCTGCAATAAACGCGCTGTGGTACTTTTACCCACGGCTACGCTGCCAGCAATGCCGATCACATAAGGAATGCGTTGGCCATCAGTGCCAAGGAATTGCTCCAGAACTGCCTGGCGACGCAGGTTAGAACTGATATAGAAGTTCAGCAACCGTGAGAGCGGCAAGTAGATCTGTGCGACTTCTTCCAAGGAGAGATCTTCGTTAATCCCTTTGAGTTTAACAATCTCTTCTTCTGACAACGTCAGCGGCACCGAATCCCGTAACGCGGCCCACTGGCTGCGATCGAACTGAAGGTAAGGCGTCGCTAAAGATTGATCTCTTTTTATCATAAGCCAAATTCTGCCTGTTAACGCAGGTTGGGAAAGGCGCTGGACGCCAACTCCAGATAATAATCAAACTGCATATTATAGACAGCTGGCTTTTAGGCGTAGACTTTTTTCGCAATTGTGGACGATTAGTGGCAGTTTTTACCAATAGTGCGAACAGGCACGCAATTGAGAAAGGGCCTGTTGCAATGCGGTATCACTGGGCAATGATACCGTTTTCAGGTCAGCTGGCGGCGGCGCGAGAGGGTTGCTGAACGGCAAACAGCCGCTTGTAGTAAATCGCCGTAGGATGGTAATACCCGTCGGGAGCCGCGGCGTAATCGGGTATCTCCCCGAGGCAACGATAGCCCAACGAGCGATACAGCCCTTCGGCTGCAGAACCGGCCTGAGTGTCCAGATAAAGCAGGCCACGGCGGATCTCAAGCGCCATTTTTTCCAGCGATTTCATCAACGCCTGCCCAACGCCATTGCGGCGGGCGCGGCTGTGCACCAGCAGTTTTTGTACTTCGGCCCGGTTGCGGCCGTTCGGCTTTTGACACAGGGCTAGTTGGACGGTGCCAATGACGCCGCTTTCATCTCTGGCAATCCACAATAGCAACTCTCCTTTGGCCAAAGCAGGGCGTAGGCTATGGAAGTAGCTCTCGGCATCTTCGTGGGGAATTTGAGTGTCGTAACCTACTGAAGCCCCGTGAGTGACCGCATCGGTGAGCAACTGCGCCAGCTCGGCGCGGTAAATGGGAAGCGTTGCCGCATTGATCAGGACAATTTTCATCGGTCATACCTCCTGGCTATTAGGGATAATGATGATAAGCAATAAGCGCGCCAATGCGGCTAACCTGTGCGGGTGCAGCCAGTCCAGGGACTAAAGCGGTATATAAGCACCATCAGAGAGCACCGTCCTCTTTGTGGTGCACCATCCCGATCGCGGCTTTCAACCGATAGGCTATCTTTGATTGAGCGATACGGAAAAGTGCAGGGAAAGCCTCAGCAGGGTAGGTCTAAAATAGTTTAGATTAATGCCCATAATTGATGAAATTTTGCGCCTCAACGGTAAAAAATTGCGAGCCGGATGCAGAAATCGGCTGATTTATGAGCGATAGGGCTTAGATCGCAATTTTTTTGTTGCATAGCCCGTCAGCTCTACCTAGAATGCGCTGCACTTGATGCCGGCTTAGCTCAGTAGGTAGAGCAACTGACTTGTAATCAGTAGGTCACCAGTTCGATTCCGGTAGCCGGCACCATTCAAGTATAAAGTAGTTAAAATCTGGTGGGGTTCCCGAGCGGCCAAAGGGAGCAGACTGTAAATCTGCCGTCACAGACTTCGAAGGTTCGAATCCTTCCCCCACCACCATTTTAGACCTGAAGTTCATGGTCACACCGAGCGGTCATGCTGAATCAAGCGCCGAGCGGGGAAGGTGAAAACCTTCAAACAGTTCGCGCCGCGTAACGGAAGTTGCTGGCACGAAGGGTGAAGAGTTAAGCGACGAACAATCCTTCTCTCCACCTTTAAAGTCTACAGAAAAGTCAGGTAGCCGAGTTCCAGGATGCGGGCATCGTATAATGGCTATTACCTCAGCCTTCCAAGCTGATGATGTGGGTTCGATTCCCACTGCCCGCTCCAAGATGTGCTGATATAGCTCAGTTGGTAGAGCGCACCCTTGGTAAGGGTGAGGTCGGCAGTTCGAATCTGCCTATCAGCACCACTTCTTAATTTCTCGCCCCCTGATTTTCTTTCTGTTTCCTAAATTCAACAAGCAAATGCTTGGTTGATGTGGTGATACCACCGATTTATCCGTGTCTTAGAGGGACAATCGATGTCTAAAGAAAAATTTGAACGTTCAAAACCGCACGTTAACGTCGGTACTATCGGCCACGTTGACCACGGCAAAACTACCCTGACCGCTGCAATCACTACCGTTCTGGCTAAAACCTACGGTGGTTCTGCACGTGCTTTCGACCAGATCGATAACGCGCCAGAAGAAAAAGCTCGTGGTATCACCATCAACACTTCTCACGTTGAATATGACACCCCGACTCGTCACTACGCGCACGTTGACTGCCCAGGGCACGCCGACTACGTGAAAAATATGATCACCGGTGCTGCTCAGATGGACGGCGCTATCCTGGTTGTAGCTGCGACTGACGGCCCTATGCCTCAGACTCGTGAGCACATCCTGCTGGGTCGTCAGGTTGGCGTTCCTTACATCATCGTATTCATGAACAAATGCGACATGGTTGATGATGAAGAGCTGCTGGAACTGGTAGAAATGGAAGTTCGTGAACTTCTGTCTGCTTATGACTTCCCTGGTGATGACCTGCCGGTTGTTCGTGGTTCAGCGCTGAAAGCACTGGAAGGCGAAGCTGAGTGGGAAGCTAAAATCATCGAGCTGGCCGGTCACCTGGATTCCTACATCCCAGAACCAGAGCGTGCTATCGATCAGCCGTTCCTGCTGCCAATCGAAGACGTATTCTCCATCTCCGGTCGTGGTACCGTAGTTACCGGTCGTGTTGAGCGCGGTATCGTTAAAGTTGGCGAAGAAGTTGAAATCGTTGGTATCAAAGACACCGTTAAGTCTACCTGTACTGGCGTTGAAATGTTCCGCAAACTGCTGGACGAAGGCCGTGCTGGTGAGAACGTTGGTGTTCTGCTGCGTGGTATCAAGCGTGAAGACATCGAACGTGGTCAGGTACTGGCTAAACCAGGTTCCATCAAGCCGCACACTCAGTTCGATTCAGAAGTGTATATCCTGAGCAAAGAAGAAGGTGGTCGTCATACTCCATTCTTCAAAGGCTACCGTCCACAGTTCTACTTCCGTACAACTGACGTGACCGGTACCATCGAACTGCCAGAAGGCGTAGAGATGGTAATGCCAGGCGATAACGTGAACATGGTTGTTACCCTGATCCACCCAATCGCTATGGACCAAGGCTTGCGTTTCGCAATCCGTGAAGGCGGCCGTACCGTTGGCGCTGGTGTTGTTGCCAAAGTTATCGCTTAATCGCGGATAATATTTGACGCGACATGCGATAAAAGGGCATCATTTGATGCCCTTTTTCTACGCTGTGAACTAGAACCTATCTCATCAGCGATTTTGCAGTCATAATCATTGGTGAGATGGGCTCTTAAACGGTATTGACTGAAATACGTCATGGCGTAAAACACCGAGATGCTGCCAAGCGGCATCTGTTCGGTTTGGTTTGCCTCGCATTGCGAGGCAAAGTTGTTTGTTCGAATCATTAGTGACAGGTTGGTTTATGAGTGCGAATACCGAGGCTCAAGGGAGCGGGCGCGGCCTTGAAGCGGCCAAGTGGTCAATCGTCGCCGTTCTGTTGGTTGTGGCTATCGTCGGTAACTATTACTACCGTGATTTCAGCCTGCCGCTGCGTGCGTTGGCCGTTGTCGTGGTTATTGCCGTTGCAGGTGCAGTGGCATTGATGACCACTAAAGGCAAAGCCACCGTTGCGTTTGCGCGCGAAGCGCGTACTGAAGTACGTAAAGTGATCTGGCCAACTCGTCAGGAAACGTTACACACCACGTTGATCGTTGCCGCGGTAACCGCCGTGATGTCACTGATTCTGTGGGGCCTGGATGGTATATTGGTCCGTCTGGTATCGTTTATTACTGGCCTGAGGTTCTAAAATGTCTGAAGCCCCAAAAAAACGCTGGTACGTCGTTCAGGCGTTTTCCGGTTTTGAAGGTCGCGTAGCGCAATCGCTGCGTGAACATATCAAACTGCACGATATGGAAGAGCTGTTCGGCGAAGTCATGGTTCCCACCGAAGAAGTGGTGGAGATCCGTGGTGGTCTACGTCGTAAGAGTGAGCGTAAATTCTTCCCTGGCTATGTACTGGTTCAGATGGTGATGAATGACGCCAGCTGGCACCTGGTGCGCAGTGTTCCTCGTGTTATGGGCTTCATCGGTGGAACTTCCGATCGTCCTGCACCGATCAGCGATAAAGAAGTGGATGCTATTATGAACCGCCTGCAGCAGGCTGGTGATAAGCCACGTCCGAAAACGATGTTCGAGCCGGGTGAATTGGTGCGCGTCAACGATGGTCCATTTGCTGACTTTAACGGTGTCGTTGAAGAAGTGGACTACGAGAAGAGCCGCCTGAAAGTGTCTGTCTCCATCTTTGGCCGTGCAACGCCGGTGGAACTGGACTTTAGCCAGGTAGAAAAAGGCTGATCAAATAATCAGCAAGGCGAGCGGATTTGTGGCTTGTCAGAGGCGCGAAATTGAACTATAATTTCGCGCCTTTTGTTTTTAGATGTCTTGCTCTTGCAGCGAGACGAAACACGGGGAGCCTCTCAGGAGGCGATATTACCCAAACGAGGAAATTTCAATGGCCAAGAAAGTACAAGCCTACGTTAAGCTGCAAGTTGCAGCCGGTATGGCTAACCCAAGTCCACCAGTTGGTCCAGCTCTGGGTCAGCAAGGTGTTAACATCATGGAATTCTGTAAGGCATTTAACGCTAAGACTGACAGCGTTGAGAAAGGCCTGCCGATCCCGGTTGTTATTACAGTTTATTCTGATCGCTCCTTCACTTTCGTAACCAAAACCCCGCCGGCAGCAGTTCTGCTGAAGAAAGCGGCTGGTGTTAAATCTGGTTCCGGCAAGCCAAACAAAGATAAAGTTGGCAAAGTGACTAGTGCACAGGTTCGTGAAATCGCAGAAACCAAAGCTGCGGACATGACTGGTTCTGACGTTGCAGCGATGATTCGCTCCATCGAAGGTACTGCTCGTTCCATGGGCCTGGTAGTGGAGGATTAAGAAATGGCTAAGCTGACCAAGCGCATGCGCGTGATCCGTGACAAAGTTGATGCTACTAAACAGTATGACATCCTCGAAGCTGTTGCTCTGCTGAAAGAGCTGGCCACCGCTAAATTCGTAGAAAGCGTTGACGTTGCTGTTAACCTCGGCATCGACGCTCGTAAATCAGACCAAAACGTACGTGGTGCTACCGTTCTGCCACACGGCACCGGTCGCAGCGTTCGCGTTGCCGTATTTGCCCAGGGCCCTAACGCTGAAGCTGCTAAAGCTGCAGGCGCAGAGCTGGTAGGTATGGAAGACCTGGCTGACCAGATCAAGAAAGGCGAGATGAACTTCGACGTAGTTATTGCTTCCCCGGATGCAATGCGCGTTGTAGGTCAACTGGGCCAGGTTCTGGGTCCACGTGGTCTGATGCCTAACCCGAAAGTGGGTACCGTTACCCCTAACGTTGCTGAAGCTGTGAAGAACGCTAAAGCAGGTCAGGTTCGTTATCGTAACGACAAAAACGGTATCATCCACACCACTATCGGTAAGGTTGATTTCGACACAGACAAGCTGAAGGAAAACCTGGAGTCTCTGCTGGTTGCGCTGAAAAAAGCCAAACCATCTCAGGCAAAAGGCATGTACATCAAGAAAGTTAGCCTCTCCACCACCATGGGTGCTGGCGTTGCTATCGATCAAAGCGGTCTGAGTGCTGTAGCGAACTAATCACCCGGTGATTAATCGCTTTGACTTGGGGGTGGGATTCATCTAGAATCTTATCCCCCAAGGTTCTGCTACGTGCGGAACAACAGATTTTTCGGTTGGAGCCTGGCCTATCCAGGCCTCCGTCCAAGACCGCAGGTGTGCCGCAAGGCACTTAATCCTTCCTGCGTAGACGGTGACAGAGCCTAAAGAAATTTTTTCTTTTTTAAAAAGAATGGTCTTTGCTGGATTCTGCTCACCGTGTTAAGCCGCTCAACGGCGCGTGTTCGCACAAGTTGTTGAGTGAAGTGAGTTCCGGGGATTTTCCCCGGCTAAATCCAGGAGCAAAAAGCTAATGGCATTAAATCTTCAAGACAAACAAGCGATTGTTGCTGAAGTCAACGAAGTAGCCAAAGGCGCGCTGTCTGCGGTAGTTGCGGATTCTCGTGGCGTTACCGTTGATAAAATGACTGAACTGCGTAAAGCAGGTCGTGAAGCTGGCGTTTACATGCGTGTTGTTCGCAACACCTTGATGCGTCGCGTAGTTGAAGGCACTCCGTTCGAATGCCTGAAAGACACGTTTGTCGGTCCTACCTTGATTGCATTCTCTACTGAACACCCGGGCGCTGCTGCTCGTCTGTTCAAAGAGTTCGCGAAAGCGAATGCAAAATTTGAGGTTAAAGCTGCGGCCTTTGAAGGTGAGCTGATCCCTGCGGCACAAATCGACCGCTTGGCAACGCTGCCTACTTACGATGAAGCAATCGCACGCCTGATGGCAACCATGAAAGAAGCCGCTGCCGGCAAATTGGTTCGCACTCTGGCTGCAGTACGCGATCAGAAAGAAGCGGCATAAGCCTCTCTCTTTCTTAGCCTTTGCTTACGTATTTAAACTATTTCTGAATTTTAGGAACTTTTGTTATGTCTATCACTAAAGACCAAATTATCGAAGGCGTTGCAGCCCTGTCTGTAATGGAAATCGTTGAACTGATCGCCGCTATGGAAGAGAAGTTCGGTGTTTCTGCTGCTGCTGTAGCTGCAGGTCCTGCTGCTGCTGTTGAAGCTGCTGAAGAAAAAACTGAATTCGACGTTGTACTGAAAGGTATCGGCGCGAACAAAGTTGCAGTAATCAAAGCAGTACGTGGCGCAACTGGCCTGGGTCTGAAAGAAGCTAAAGACCTGGTTGAGTCTGCACCAGCAGCACTGAAAGAAGGCATCAGCAAAGACGACGCTGAAGCACTGAAAAAAGCTCTGGAAGAAGCTGGCGCTGAAGTTGAAGTTAAATAAGCCACTGCTTTTGGAGTGCAGTCTGTTTTAACTAACAGACTGATGGCTGGTGACTTTTTGGTCACCAGCCTTTTTGCGCTGTAGGGCGTCAGTAGAGTTTCACACTGTTTGACTACTGGCTAACCCCAATATTTCTTTCTATCGACGACTTAATATACTGCCCTCTGCGCCGCAGCCGAATCTGCCGCCACGGCAATGAAATGATTTAAGCGTGATAGAAACGAGTATTGCGGAAAGTGTTCTCGCTTTCCGGTCAACAAAACGGTGTTGCATGAACCGTCCCCTATCCGGACGGACAATAGGTTCGACTTTCCAGCGAGCTGAGGAACCCTATGGTTTACTCCTATACCGAGAAGAAACGTATTCGTAAGGATTTTGGTAAGCGTCCGCAAGTTTTGGACATACCTTATCTCCTTTCTATCCAGCTTGACTCGTTCCAGAAATTTATCGAGCAAGACCCAGAAGGGCAATACGGCTTAGAAGCCGCATTCCGTTCTGTTTTCCCGATCCAGAGCTACAGTGGCAATTCGGAGCTGCAATACGTTAGCTACCGTCTTGGTGAGCCGGTGTTTGACGTTAAAGAGTGCCAGATCCGTGGTGTGACGTACTCTGCACCGCTGCGCGTAAAACTGCGCCTGGTCATCTACGAACGTGAAGCACCAGAAGGTACGGTCAAAGACATCAAGGAACAAGAAGTCTATATGGGCGAGATTCCGCTCATGACCGAAAACGGTACCTTTGTCATTAACGGTACTGAGAGGGTTATCGTATCCCAGCTGCATCGTAGTCCTGGTGTGTTCTTCGACAGCGATAAGGGCAAAACCCACTCCTCGGGTAAAGTGCTGTATAACGCACGTATCATCCCTTACCGTGGCTCATGGCTGGATTTCGAGTTTGACCCGAAAGACAACCTGTTCGTGCGTATCGACCGTCGCCGCAAACTGCCTGCGACCATTATTCTGCGCGCGCTGAGCTACACCACTGAGCAGATCCTTGACCTGTTCTTTGAGAAAGTTGTTTTCGAGATCCGTGATAACAAGCTGCAGATGGAGCTGGTTCCAGAGCGTCTGCGTGGTGAAACTGCGTCCTTCGATATCGAAGCCAACGGTAAGATCTACGTTGAGAAAGCACGCCGTATCACCGCTCGTCATATCCGTCAGCTCGAAAAAGACGAAATTCGCAGTATTGAAGTACCGGTTGAGTACATCGCGGGCAAAGTGGTCGCGAAGGACTATATCGATACCAATACCGGCGAACTGATCTGTGCAGCCAACATGGAGCTGTCACTGGATCTGTTGGCCAAGCTGAGCCAGTCAGGCCACAAGCGTATCGAAACGCTGTTCACCAACGATCTGGACCACGGTGCGTACATCTCTGAAACCGTACGTGTCGACCCAACCAGCGATCGTCTGAGCGCTCTGGTAGAAATCTACCGCATGATGCGCCCTGGTGAGCCACCAACGCGTGAAGCCGCGGAAAGCCTGTTCGAGAACCTGTTCTTCTCTGAAGACCGCTACGATCTGTCTGCGGTTGGCCGGATGAAGTTCAACCGTTCTCTGCTGCGTGACGAGATCGAAGGTTCGGGCATCCTGAGCAAAGACGACATCATCGAAGTGATGAAGAAGCTCATCGATATCCGTAACGGTAAAGGCGAAGTGGACGATATCGACCACTTGGGCAACCGTCGTATCCGTTCCGTTGGCGAAATGGCCGAGAACCAGTTCCGTGTCGGTCTGGTACGTGTTGAGCGTGCGGTGAAAGAACGTCTGTCCCTGGGCGATCTGGATACCCTGATGCCTCAGGACATGATCAACGCCAAGCCAATTTCGGCGGCGGTGAAAGAGTTCTTCGGTTCAAGCCAGCTGTCCCAGTTTATGGACCAGAACAACCCGTTGTCCGAGATCACGCACAAGCGTCGTATCTCTGCATTGGGCCCAGGCGGTCTGACCCGTGAACGTGCCGGCTTTGAAGTTCGAGACGTACACCCGACTCACTACGGTCGTGTGTGTCCAATCGAAACGCCGGAAGGTCCAAACATCGGTCTGATCAACTCCTTGTCCGTGTACGCACAGACCAACGAGTATGGCTTCCTGGAAACCCCGTACCGCCGCGTGCGTGACGGCGTGGTTACCGATGAAATCAACTATCTGTCTGCTATTGAAGAAGGCAACTTCGTTATCGCTCAGGCGAACTCCAACCTGGACGAAGAAGGCCGCTTCGAAGAAGACCTGGTTACCTGTCGTAGCAAAGGCGAATCAAGCCTGTTTAGCCGCGACCAGGTTGACTATATGGACGTATCAACCCAGCAGGTTGTTTCTGTTGGTGCTTCACTGATCCCATTCCTGGAACACGATGACGCCAACCGTGCATTGATGGGTGCGAACATGCAACGTCAAGCGGTGCCAACCCTGCGTGCTGACAAGCCGCTGGTAGGTACCGGTATGGAACGTGCCGTAGCGGTTGACTCCGGTGTTACTGCCGTAGCCAAACGTGGTGGTGTGATCCAGTACGTGGATGCTTCCCGTATCGTTATCAAAGTTAACGAAGACGAGATGTACCCGGGCGAAGCAGGTATCGATATTTATAACCTGACCAAGTACACCCGTTCTAACCAGAACACCTGTATCAACCAGATGCCTTGTGTGAATCTGGGTGAGCCAATCGAGCGCGGCGACGTGCTGGCAGATGGCCCGTCTACAGACCTGGGTGAACTGGCATTGGGTCAGAACATGCGCGTCGCGTTCATGCCTTGGAACGGCTACAACTTCGAAGACTCCATCTTGGTCTCCGAGCGTGTAGTACAGGAAGATCGCTTCACCACCATCCACATCCAGGAACTGGCTTGCGTGTCTCGCGACACCAAACTGGGGCCGGAAGAGATCACCGCCGACATCCCTAACGTGGGTGAAGCAGCGCTCTCCAAACTGGATGAATCCGGTATCGTGTATATCGGTGCAGAAGTGACCGGTGGCGATATTCTGGTTGGTAAGGTAACGCCGAAAGGTGAAACCCAGCTGACGCCAGAAGAGAAGCTGCTGCGTGCGATCTTCGGTGAGAAAGCGTCTGACGTTAAAGACTCTTCTCTGCGCGTACCAAACGGCGTTTCCGGTACGGTTATCGACGTGCAGGTCTTTACCCGCGATGGCGTGGACAAAGACAAGCGTGCGTTGGAAATCGAAGAGATGCAGCTGAAGCAGGCGAAGAAAGACCTGACTGAAGAACTGCAGATCCTGGAAGCTGGCCTGTTCGCTCGTATCCATGCGGTACTGGTTTCTGGTGGTATCGAAGCCGAGAAGCTGAGCAAACTGCCACGCGATCGCTGGTTGGAACTGGGCCTGACCGACGAAGACAAGCAAAACCAGCTGGAGCAGCTGGCAGAGCAGTACGACGAACTGAAATCCGACTTCGAGAAGAAGCTGGATGCCAAGCGTCGTAAGATCACCCAAGGCGACGATCTGGCACCAGGCGTGCTGAAAATCGTCAAGGTGTATCTGGCCGTTAAGCGTCAGATCCAACCGGGTGACAAGATGGCAGGCCGCCACGGTAACAAGGGTGTTATCTCCAAGATCAACCCGATCGAAGATATGCCTTACGATGAAAACGGTACGCCGGTTGACATCGTTCTGAACCCGCTGGGCGTTCCATCGCGTATGAACATCGGTCAGATCCTGGAAACTCACCTGGGTATGGCGGCGAAAGGCATTGGTGAGAAGATCAACCAAATGCTCAAGCAGCACCAGGAAGTGGCCAAGCTGCGTGAATTCATCCAGAAGGCTTACGATCTGGGTGACGGCGTTTGCCAGAAAGTTGACCTGAACACCTTCACCGACGACGAAGTCTTGCGTCTGGCAGAGAACCTGAAAAAAGGTATGCCGATCGCAACTCCAGTCTTCGATGGTGCGAAAGAGTCAGAAATCAAGCAACTGCTGGAAATGGGCGGTATCCCGACTTCAGGTCAGATTACGCTGTTTGATGGCCGTACCGGCGAGCAGTTCGAGCGTCAGGTTACCGTCGGCTATATGTACATGCTGAAACTGAACCACTTGGTTGACGATAAGATGCACGCGCGTTCTACCGGTTCTTACAGCTTGGTTACTCAGCAGCCGCTGGGTGGTAAGGCGCAATTCGGTGGTCAGCGCTTCGGTGAGATGGAAGTGTGGGCGCTGGAAGCATACGGCGCAGCTTACACCTTGCAGGAAATGCTTACCGTTAAGTCGGATGACGTCAACGGCCGTACCAAGATGTACAAAAACATCGTGGATGGCGATCACCGTATGGAACCAGGCATGCCGGAGTCCTTCAACGTACTGTTGAAAGAAATCCGCTCGCTGGGTATCAACATCGAACTGGAAGGCGACTAATCGCTATTCCAGCTCTGGCTCCCGACCTTAGGGAGCCAGAGGGTGGTTGTTCAGGTCACACGGGCGCGCGATTTGTCAGCGTGCGCCCAACAGGTTTAACTCCGACAGGAGCCAATCCGTGAAAGACTTATTAAAGTTTCTGAAAGCGCAAACTAAGACCGAAGAGTTTGATGCGATCAAGATTGCTCTGGCATCGCCAGACATGATCCGTTCATGGTCGTTCGGTGAAGTTAAAAAGCCGGAAACCATTAACTACCGTACGTTCAAACCTGAGCGTGACGGCCTTTTCTGCGCCCGTATCTTTGGGCCGGTAAAAGATTACGAGTGCCTGTGCGGTAAGTACAAGCGCTTGAAACACCGCGGCGTGATTTGTGAGAAGTGCGGCGTTGAAGTGACCCAGACCAAAGTACGCCGTGAGCGTATGGGCCACATCGAACTGGCTTCCCCAACTGCGCACATCTGGTTCCTGAAATCGCTGCCTTCGCGCATCGGTTTGCTGCTGGATATGCCGCTGCGTGACATCGAACGTGTACTGTACTTCGAATCCTACGTAGTAGTCGAAGGCGGTATGACCAACCTCGAGCGTCGTCAGATCCTGACTGAAGAGCAGTATCTGGATGCGCTGGAAGAGTTTGGTGACGAATTCGACGCCAAGATGGGTGCGGAAGCTATTCAGGCCCTGTTGAAAAACATGGATCTGGAAGCCGAGTGTGAGCAGCTGCGTGAAGAGCTGAACGAAACCAACTCCGAAACCAAGCGTAAGAAGCTGACCAAGCGTATCAAGCTGCTGGAAGCGTTCGTGCAATCTGGTAACAAGCCAGAGTGGATGATCCTGACCGTGCTGCCGGTACTGCCGCCAGATCTGCGTCCATTGGTTCCACTGGATGGTGGCCGTTTCGCGACTTCAGATCTGAACGATCTGTACCGCCGCGTGATCAACCGTAACAACCGTCTGAAACGCCTGCTGGATCTGGCTGCGCCGGACATCATCGTGCGCAACGAAAAGCGTATGCTGCAAGAAGCGGTAGATGCCCTGCTGGATAACGGCCGTCGCGGTCGTGCCATCACCGGTTCCAACAAGCGCCCTCTGAAATCTTTGGCCGACATGATCAAAGGTAAGCAGGGTCGTTTCCGTCAGAACCTGTTGGGTAAACGTGTTGACTACTCTGGTCGTTCTGTAATCACCGTAGGTCCATACCTGCGTCTGCATCAGTGCGGTCTGCCGAAGAAAATGGCACTGGAGCTGTTCAAACCGTTCATCTACGGCAAGCTGGAACTGCGTGGCCTGGCCACAACGATCAAAGCCGCCAAGAAAATGGTTGAGCGCGAAGAAGCTGTCGTTTGGGATATCCTGGACGAAGTGATCCGCGAACACCCGGTACTGCTGAACCGTGCACCAACCCTGCACCGTTTGGGTATCCAGGCGTTTGAACCGGTTCTGATCGAAGGTAAAGCGATCCAGCTGCACCCGCTGGTTTGTGCGGCATACAACGCCGACTTCGATGGTGACCAGATGGCTGTTCACGTACCGTTGACGCTGGAAGCCCAGCTGGAAGCGCGTGCGTTGATGATGTCTACCAACAACATCCTGTCACCAGCGAACGGCGAGCCAATCATCGTTCCTTCTCAGGACGTTGTATTGGGTCTGTACTATATGACTCGTGACTGTGTTAACGCCAAAGGCGAAGGCATGGTTCTGACGGGTCCTAAAGAAGCTGAACGCGTTTACCGCGCCGGTCTGGCCTCTCTGCATGCACGCGTAAAAGTGCGTATTACAGAAGAGATCAAGAATACCGAAGGTGAATCTGTTCACCAGACTTCGATTATTGATACCACCATCGGTCGCGCCATCCTGTGGATGATCGTACCGCAAGGTCTGCCTTACTCGATCGTCAACCAGCCTTTGGGCAAGAAAGCGATCTCCAAGATGCTGAACACCTGTTACCGCATCCTGGGCCTGAAGCCGACCGTAATCTTCGCTGACCAGATCATGTACACCGGTTTTGCTTACGCTGCCCGTTCAGGCGCGTCTGTAGGTATCGATGACATGGTTATCCCAGCCAAGAAAGCAGAGATCATCGAAGAAGCGGAAACCGAAGTTGCCGAGATCCAGGAGCAGTTCCAATCTGGTCTGGTTACCGCGGGCGAACGCTACAACAAAGTGATCGATATCTGGGCTGCGGCGAACGAACGTGTTGCTAAAGCGATGATGGAAAACCTGTCGGTTGAAGACGTGGTTAACCGTGACGGCGTGGTGGAACAACAAGTTTCCTTCAACAGCATCTTTATGATGGCCGACTCCGGTGCTCGTGGTTCTGCCGCTCAGATCCGTCAGTTGGCGGGTATGCGTGGCCTGATGGCCAAGCCAGATGGCTCCATCATTGAAACGCCAATCACTGCGAACTTCCGTGAAGGTCTGAACGTACTCCAGTACTTCATCTCCACGCACGGTGCTCGTAAAGGCTTGGCGGATACCGCACTGAAAACGGCAAACTCCGGTTATCTGACCCGTCGTCTGGTTGACGTGGCGCAGGACCTGGTAGTGACCGAAGACGACTGTGGTACTCACAACGGCATCATGATGACTCCGGTTATCGAAGGTGGTGACGTTAAAGAGCCACTGCGTGAACGCGTTCTGGGTCGTGTGACTGCTGAAGATGTCATCAAGCCGGGTACGGCTGACATCCTGGTGCCACGTAACACCCTGCTGAACGAGAAGACTTGTGACCTGTTGGAAGAGAACTCTGTCGACAGCGTTAAAGTCCGTTCCGTAGTTAGCTGTGAAACCGACTTTGGTGTGTGCGCCAACTGCTATGGTCGCGACCTGGCACGTGGTCACATCATCAACAAAGGTGAAGCCATCGGCGTTATCGCGGCCCAGTCCATCGGTGAGCCGGGTACACAGCTGACGATGCGTACGTTCCACATCGGTGGTGCGGCATCTCGTGCGGCAGCAGAATCCAGCATCCAGGTGAAGAACAAAGGTAACCTGAAGCTGAGCAATGTGAAGTTCGTTATGAACGCCGCAGGCAAGCTGGTAATTACCTCGCGTAATACCGAACTGAAGCTGATCGACGAATTCGGCCGTACCAAAGAAAGCTACAAAGTGCCTTACGGTGCCGTAATGGGCAAAGGTGATGGTGCAGAAGTTAACGGCGGCGAAACCGTTGCTAACTGGGATCCACACACCATGCCGGTTGTGACCGAGGTGAGCGGTTTCATTCGCTTCGCCGATATGGTTGACGGCCAGACCATTACCCGCCAGACCGACGAACTGACCGGTTTGTCTTCTCTGGTAGTACTGGACAGCGCAGAGCGTACCGGTAGCGGTAAAGACCTGCGTCCGGCACTGAAAATCGTTGATGCCAAAGGTGACGACGTATTGATCCCAGGTACTGATATGCCTGCTCAATACTTCCTGCCGGGTAAAGCGATTGTGCAGCTGGAAGACGGTATTCAGATCGGTGCGGGTGATACCCTGGCGCGTATTCCTCAGGAATCCGGCGGTACCAAGGATATTACCGGTGGTCTGCCACGCGTTGCGGATCTGTTCGAAGCACGTCGTCCGAAAGAACCGGCAATCCTGGCTGAAATCAGCGGGATTATCTCGTTCGGTAAAGAGACCAAAGGCAAACGTCGCCTGGTAATCTCTCCACTGGACGGCAGCGACGCTTACGAAGAGATGATCCCTAAATGGCGTCAGCTCAACGTGTTCGAAGGTGAAATTGTGGAACGTGGTGACGTTGTTTCTGACGGCCCAGAATCTCCACATGACATTCTGCGTCTGCGTGGTGTGCATGCGGTTACCCGCTACATCACCAACGAAGTGCAGGAAGTTTACCGTCTGCAAGGCGTTAAGATTAACGATAAACACATCGAAGTTATCGTTCGTCAGATGCTGCGTAAAGGGACCATCGTTAGCGCTGGTAGCACCGAGTTCCTGGAAGGCGAACAGGCTGAAGTATCACGCGTTAAGATTGCTAACCGTAAACTTGCTGCTGAAGGCAAGATCGAAGCAACCTTCTCACGCGATCTGCTGGGTATCACCAAGGCTTCCTTGGCGACCGAGTCCTTCATCTCTGCTGCATCGTTCCAGGAAACGACGCGCGTTCTCACCGAAGCGGCCGTTGCCGGTAAGCGTGATGAACTGCGCGGCCTGAAAGAGAACGTGATCGTGGGCCGTCTGATCCCAGCCGGTACCGGTTACGCTTATCACCAGGATCGTATGCGCCGTAAGGCTCTGGGTGAAACTCCGGTTGTTCCGCTGGTTAGCGCGGAAGAAGCGACAGCCAACCTGGCCGAATTGCTCAACGCCGGTAACCTGGGTGGCAGTGACGAATAAGTTACTTCATCCCTGACTGCACGTTAAGCAGTGAATGACTAAAGCCCTGGCTATCCTAGCCGGGGCTTTTTGTTGTACAGTGCTGTAAAGTTAAAATAACGGGACAGGCATGGATACCTCAACTTCAGTCAGTGGCAGCAGCGCTGCCAACAGTGAAATAACCTCATCAACCCAGTATTCTCAAAGCCGCGCGCGACGCGCCGCCTGGGGAAGCTTTGTTGGCGCCGTAGTCGATTGGTACGACTTCCTACTGTACGGAATAGTTGCCGCTTTAGTCTTTAACACCGAATTCTTCCCGCAGGTCAGCCCAACGATGGGCACGCTGGCCGCCTTTGGCACCTTTGGCGTCGGTTTCTTGTTCCGCCCGTTAGGTGGCATGGTGTTCGGGCATTTTGGCGATAAGCTGGGCCGTAAGCGTATGCTGATGATCACCGTCTGGATGATGGGGATCTCTACGGCGTTGATCGGCCTGCTGCCCTCGTTCGATTCGGTCGGCTGGTGGGCCCCGGTCATGCTGGTGCTGCTACGAGCGGTGCAAGGGTTTGCTGTGGGTGGTGAATGGGGTGGTGCTGCCTTGCTGGCGGTAGAAAGCGCGCCTAAGAAGAGAAAAGCCTTTTACAGCAGCGGCGTACAGATTGGTTTTGGCGTCGGGCTGCTGTTGGCTACTGGTTCTGTTTCCCTGGTCAGCCACTACACTAGCAATGAGGACTTTATCAACTGGGGCTGGCGTTTACCGTTCCTGTTCAGCCTGGTGCTGGTCGCCATTGCCTGGTGGATCCGTAACGGCATGGACGAGTCACAGGAGTTTGAAGCCAATAAAACGCTGCACGAACGGGCCGAGAAAATCCGCAAGTTCCCGATCTTTGAGGCGCTGCGCCAGAACCCCAAAGCCTTCTTGTTGATCATTGCCCTACGCTTTGGCGAACTGCTGACGATGTATATCGTCACGGCCTTTGCCATGAACTACTCAACCACCCATCTTGGCCTGTCACGGGATCTGTTCCTGAATATTGGCTTGCTGGTCGGGGCGGTGAGCTGTGTCTCGATCCCTTGCTTTGCCTATTTGGCCGATAGCTTTGGCAGACGGCGGATCTACGTGACGGGAGCATTGATTGGTGTTGCCAGCACGGTACCGTTTTTCATGGCGCTGGAAAGCCGTAACACGGTGATGATTATCTTCTTTGCCATCATGCTGGGAAATATGGCGCACGATATGCTGGTCAGCGTGCAGCAGCCGATGTTTACCGAGCTGTTCGGCACGGCATACCGCTATAGCGGAGCCGGAGTAGGTTATCAGGTCGCGAGCGTTGTCGGCGGTGGCTTCACGCCGTTTATAGCCGTGTTGCTGGTGGAGTTGATGGACGGCTCCTGGCATCTGGTTGCCGCCTATCTGGCGCTAGGGTGCCTGCTTTCCGCTATTGTAGGTATGCGTATGAAACCCCAGACGGCGGATTGAAACGTTGACAGGGGCGCAGTATACGGCGACCTTGCAGGGGGGCGCGTTAGCGGACGTTGTTATCCAAGCGACAGTTTAATGCGCATTCCACAGGCCGCTGCATATCGTCGTAAAGTGGAGAGGCTTGCATTTGAAACATTCCTCTCCAGCCGACTCACTGCGGGTTGGCTGACCCCCATTCGTACAGCGATCTCTGTGCTTGTCAGTCCTGATTTAGACTTCATTTCGATCAGGACTGCGCGAAGTTCCTCTTCCTGGCTTTCTTCCTCATAGGCTTTTCTAACTTCAGGATTAGCAAGAGATTTAGCTTTAACTTCTGAAAATTTAATACCTTTAACTGTCATCTTTCAGTTCCTCCCATCTTGACTTCGCCAAGGCTATTTCAGCTTTCGGTGTCTTAGGGGATTTCTTTATGAACGTTCTTAAGATGTAGATCTTACGTCTTTTCGCATAAGCAAAAAACGTTCTGGTGATATCTTTTCGGCCAACCCGTAACTCAAACAATCCGCCTTCGATGATGTCCGTGTCCGGATATCTCAGTTCCGGTCCTTTAGCTTCCAGCTTTTCAAGTCCTTTAAGCGCCTTGGCCTGCATAACAGGTTCGAGCTCATAAATTTCTCTCTCAGCCTCGGGGTGAAATAGCAATTCATACATATAAGCCCCCACAGGTGAATAGTCAACATAACCTATGGGTTATAATAATGTATAAGTTATATTTTATAGGCAAAGTCAACCAAGGAACCGGAAGCGTGCGGCCAGTCCCCGCACGCTCCGGCGTTTGGTAAGCAAGGTTATCAAGAGGGGGAGATAACCTTGGTTGGTTTAGGAACGCTTGCCAACACCGCCACTATAACGAGGCCATTTCTCCCTGCTAGCTCGCCTTGGCGGCTTTGCGCAGTGTTTCCAGACCTATTGGCTCGATGGTGCAACCGTTGCAGGTAGTTGCGTAGCGCGTCCCAGATAATCATCCCAATCTTTCCACACCGGCTGTAGCCCGGCGGCACCGATCGCCTGTGCCACCTGCTGCGGCGTTCGGTTGTCGTGCGGTTCGAACTGTTCCAGCTCTGGCGGCACATCGTCGGCATAACCACCCGGCTGGGTTTTGGAACCGGCACTGACGCTGTTGATGGCTACCGGGATCATATGGTCGCGGAAGAAGGCCGACTCTCGTGTAGATAATGAAAGCTCCACGTCAGGAGCGAATAACCGGAAAGCACAGATCAACTGTACCAGTTGCGGTTCACTCATGATCGAGGCTGGCTCAATACCCCCGGCGCAGGGCCGCAGGCGAGGGAACGAGATCGAGTAACGGCTCTGCCAGTAAGTCTGTTGCAGATAAAACAGATGCTCTGCCAGCAGATAGCAGTCCGTGCGCCAACTGCTGGAAAGCCCGATCAGCGCCCCTAGCCCGATCTTGTCGATCCCGGCGCGCCCCAGACGATCCGGCGTACTCAGCCGCCAATGAAAATCCTGTTTCTGGCCACGCAGATGGTGCTGCTGATAGGTCGCGGGATGATAGGTTTCCTGATAGACCAACACTCCGTCCAGCCCAAGGGCTTTCAGCTCGGCGTAGTCTTGTTGTGCCAGAGGCTGCACCTCCATCATCAGCGAACTGAAATGGCGGCGGATCGCCGGAATATGCTGGCGGAAATAATCCATGCCGACTTTGCGCTGATGTTCTCCGGTCACCAGCAGCAGGTGCTCAAATCCTAATGCCTTGATAGCCGTGCATTCCCGTTCGATCTCTGCCGCATCAAGCGTTTTGCGCTTGAGGTGGTTACTCATCGAAAAACCGCAGTAGGTGCAGTCGTTGGCACACAGGTTAGAAAGATATAGCGGCACATAAAAGCTCACCACGTTACCGAAACGCTGGCGGGTGAGCTGCTGTGCTCGTTGCGCCAGGGGCTCCAGATAGGGGGCGGCAGCAGGGGAGATAAGCGCCATAAAATCCTCCCGCGTCAGCTTGGCGCTATTCAGCGCCTGCTCAACGTCACGTGCCGTTTTGCTGTTAATACGCAGCGTCAGGTCATCCCAATCCCAACTTGGCAGGCGCTCGCTAAAATCACTGGCCATCAGCATGTCTCCTCTGAATGACTGAGAAACGCCGTCAGCGGACTGGATGCGGCGGCGATCGACTGGCGGCTGCCTAGCCCGGAGTTGCGTGCTAACTCTCCGGCCTCCAGAGCCAGGCGGAAAGCCTGGGCCATTTGCACCGGATCCCGCGCCACGGCGATGGCGGTATTGACCAGTACCGCATCGGCTCCCAGTTCCATCGCCTCTAACGCGTGGCTTGGGGCACCGATCCCGGCATCAATGACTACCGGCACTTTGGCCTGTTCAATAATGATCTCAAGGAAATCACGGGTCAGTAAGCCACGGTTAGAACCGATTGGCGCGCCGAGTGGCATTACGGCTGCACAGCCCGCTTCTTCCAGCCGCTTACACAGCACCGGATCGGCACCGCAGTAAGGCAGCACCACAAAGCCCTGTTTGACCAGGATCTCCGCCGCCTTGAGCGTTTCGATCGGGTCTGGCAGCAGGTATTTCACCTCTGGGTGAATTTCCAGTTTGACCCAGTGAGTCCCCAGCGCTTCGCGCGCCAGCCGGGCGGCAAACACCGCCTCATCTGCCGTTTTTGCCCCGGAAGTGTTGGGCAGTAATTTCACGCCCAACCGTTGCAGCGGTGCCAGAATGGCGTCATTCCCACCGCGCAGGTCGACGCGTTTCATCGCCATGGTGACCAGTTGCGAGCCGGAGGCTTGTAGTGCAGCCAGCATCAACTCGGGCGTAGCGAATTTCCCCGTGCCGGTAAACAGGCGTGAGGTAAAGGTGGTATCGGCGATTTGCAGCATGTCAGCCTCCGGCAATCGCTTGAAACAGCAAGATATCATCACCGTCCTGCACCTGACGGGTGGCCCAGTCGCTGCGTGGAATGATGACCTGGTTGATCGCCAAAGCGCTACCTGGCTGGTGGCGTTCCAGCCGTTCGAGCAAAGCGTCGATGTTTAACGGCTGCTCCAGCTCCAGTGGTTGATCGTTGAGCGTAATCTTCATGCTGGCTCTCCGCAGAGGGGGCAGGTGCTGGCCTTGCTCAGTTGCAGGGTGCTCCAGCTTTGCTGCTTGCCGTCGAACAGGCGCAGCTTGCCGCTAAGAGAGGAGGGTATTCCAGCCAGCATCTTTATCGCTTCCAGCGCCTGCAGCGTGCCGATCACGCCAACGACCGGACCTAGCACGCCCGCCGTGCGGCAGTTGCGGTGCGGTTCGGTCTGCTCCGGGTAGAGGCAGGCATAGCAGCCATGGGCATAGGGCGGTTCGATAACCAGCAACTGGCCGCTGAACCCCACTGCGCTGCCGCTGATCAACGGCACGCTGGCTCGGATGCAGGCGGCATTTACCGCATGACGGGTAGCCATGTTGTCGCTGCAATCAAGCACCAGATCGGCACGGGCGACGGCATCGTTCAGCGTTGCCCCTTGCAGGCGTTGCTCCAGCGCGATCGACTCCACCAGAGGGTTCAGTGCTTGCAAATGGTTCTTTGCCAACTGAGCCTTGCTGGTGGCGATATCACTGGTGCGGTAGAGAATTTGCCGTTGCAGATTGGTAATGTGCAGTTGGTCATCATCGGCCAACAGCAAGGTACCAACGCCAGCGGCAGCGAGATATAGCGCTGCCGGAGAGCCTAACCCTCCTAATCCGACGATCAGCACTGTGGCTTGTTTCAGCTTTTCCTGCCCCTCGGGGCCGACGTCTTCCAGCAGCAGTTGCCGGCTGTAGCGCAAGAACTCTTGGTCATTGAGCATCGCATGACTCCTTGCCTTCAATCAGCTGCAGCAGCGTAGCCGTAGCGCCACGCCAGTCTGGTGCCTGGGTGATGGCGCTGACCACGGCCACGCTGCCAACGCCGCAGGCCAGCACTGCGGGGACGCGCTCGATGCTGATCCCGCCAATGGCTACTGTGGGAAACTCCTGTAATCCGGAGACGTGGCGTCGCAACTCGGCCAAGCCTTGTGGCTCAGAGGGCATCTCCTTGGTTTGCGTGGGGAAGATATGCCCCAGTGCGATATAGGAAGGTTTGACGGCGATCGCCCGGGCCAGCTCAGCATCGTCATGGGTGGAAACGCCCAAGCGCAATCCTGCACGATGGATAGCGGCCAGATCGGTGGTGTCCAAATCTTCCTGCCCTAGGTGGACGCCGTAGGCATCATGCTTAATCGCCAACCGCCAATAATCATTAATAAACAGCCGGGCCTGATAGCGCTTGCCAAGGGCGATGGCGGCGGCAATGTCCGCCTCCACTTGCTCGTCTGGCAGATCTTTGATGCGTAGTTGGATAGTGGTAACGCCTGCCTCCAGCAGGCGGGCGATCCATTCAACGCTGTCGACGACCGGGTATAAACCCAGCTTGTGCGGTGTAGCAGGGAAGGGAGAGGTGAGGTTAGTCATTATTTATCTCCTCCTGCAAATTGGCCGCGCTGTGGTACAGCTCGCTGCCGCGTGAGCGGAATTCAGCCGACATTTTCTCCATCCCGGTCAGTTGCACTTCGATCGGTTTGGCGGCCTCTTGTGCGGCGGCATAGTCACGCACTTCCTGGGAAATCTTCATCGAGCAGAACTTCGGCCCACACATGGAGCAAAAGTGGGCAATCTTGCCGGATTCTTGCGGCAGCGTTTCGTCGTGATAGGCGCGGGCGGTTTGTGGATCCAGCGCCAGGTTGAACTGATCTTCCCAACGGAATTCAAAGCGCGCCTTGGACATGGCGTTATCGCGGATCTGTGCACCTGGATGGCCTTTCGCCAAGTCGGCGGCGTGAGCGGCGATCTTGTAGGTGATCAGCCCCTGTTTCACGTCTTCTTTGTTAGGCAGCCCCAGATGCTCCTTCGGCGTCACGTAGCAAAGCATCGCGCAGCCAAACCAGCCGATCATCGCCGCGCCGATCCCTGAGGTGAAGTGGTCGTAACCTGGAGCGATATCGGTGGTCAATGGCCCAAGCGTATAGAACGGCGCTTCATGGCAATGTTCCAGCTCCTCGGTCATGTTGCGGCGGATCATCTGCATCGGCACGTGGCCTGGGCCTTCGATCATCACCTGTACGTCATATTCCCAGGCAATCTTGGTCAGTTCGCCCAGCGTATGCAGCTCAGCGAATTGCGCTTCGTCATTGGCATCCTGGATCGAGCCTGGGCGCAGGCCGTCGCCGAGTGACAGCGAGACATCGTAAGCGGCGCAAATTTCGCAGATCTCGCGGAAGTGCTGATAGAGGAAGTTCTCCTGATGATGCGACAGGCACCACTTCGCCATGATCGAGCCGCCACGGGAAACGATGCCGGTCAGGCGTTTGGCGGTCATTGGTACATAGCGCAGCAATACCCCGGCGTGGATGGTGAAGTAATCGACGCCTTGCTCGGCCTGTTCAAGCAAGGTATCGCGGAACATTTCCCAGGTCAGGTTCTCCGCCACGCCATTCACTTTCTCCAACGCCTGATAGATTGGCACTGTGCCGATCGGCACCGGGCTGTTGCGCAGGATCCATTCACGGGTTTCGTGGATATAGCGGCCAGTGGAGAGATCCATCACGGTGTCAGCGCCCCAGCGGGTTGACCATACCAGCTTCTCGACTTCCTCTTCGATCGAAGAGGTGACCGCCGAGTTGCCGATATTGGCATTCACCTTCACCAGGAAATTACGGCCAATAATCATCGGCTCGGATTCCGGGTGGTTGATGTTGGCGGGGATGATAGCGCGGCCAGCGGCCACTTCCTGGCGCACAAATTCCGGCGTGATGTTCTCCGGCAGATTTGCGCCCCAACTTTGGCCGGGATGCTGGTGGCGCAGCACTTCGCCACGAATGCGCTCACGGCCCATATTTTCGCGAATGGCGATAAACTCCATCTCTGGGGTAACCATGCCAGCGCGAGCATAGTGCAACTGCGTAACGCATTTACCCGGCAGGGCTTTACGGGGCAGCGGCAGGTGTTCAAAGCGCAGATGGTCTAACCCAACATCGGCCAGTCGTTGTTGGGTGAAGCCGGAACTGACGCCGCTTAACGCTTCGGTATCGGCACGTTCGGCGATCCAGCCCGCACGTACTTTGGCCAAACCACGATGTACGTCGAGCACCGCCTGCGGATCGCCATACGGCCCTGCGGTGTCATACACCGGGATGGCTTCGTTCTGTTCATATTGGGGTTGGTCTTTGTTGCCGCCAATCAGCGTCGGGCTGAGCTGGATCTCACGCATCGGTACCTGGATATCGCTGCGCGAACCCGCGAGATAGATCCGCTGTGAGTTGGGGAAGGTGACGCCTTGCAGAGAGTCGATAAAATCTTGCGCTTGGTCACGCTGTTGTTTACGGGCACGAGGTTTGTTCACGGTAGACATAGCAAATTCCTATCAGTGTAGTGATGTGTGGAAAATTGCTTGTCTGGAGCTCGGAGGGAGTAATGATGGTAGCCGGTAAGGCAGGCACAGCCCCTGGCGGGAGCATCTTGCCTATGGCGATAGATTACTCTTGTTCCCTTCGCGGGTATTAACCCGATCAGGTTCCGCGGATCCCGAATTAACGGTCTCAGCCTGGCTAATTTAATGAAAAATCAGCGCTAGGCACTCCGACAAGAGTCCTCAGTATAAGAGGGTCAACAAAAACCACAAGCCCTCCCCCGTCATCTTTCAAGCCGTAGCGTTGTTGGCTGCCTAGCTACGGCTTGAAATCTATAGGGGGATAGAGATCAAAATCAGGCTGGGTGTGATAGCGATTCAGTATTGCTAGTGCCCGGTTGGCCCTGCTGCCAGGTTTCTGCCGCCAACTGGATCAACTGATCTTCCAAGGCGAAACGAGATGCCAGGGCTTCACCGATATCTGACAACGCCTGATTGAGTTCTTCACACACGTCCTGATCGATATCGACTTCGGTGTAGCGGTCATGGAACGCCATCACGGCTTCGGTATTGGCCTGTAATTTTGGGTAGAACTTGGTGGCTAGCGCCATTTTGGGGCTGGCGGAGCCTTCCACTTGTTTGATAATTTTGTCATAAATGTGAAAATGCCCGGCAGAGAGATAATCCACCAGATTATGGCAAAAGTTCTCCAGCGCTTTTTCATTGAGCGGCGTATGCTTTTCTTTGTTGGGTTTAATGCCGACTAAACTGCAGTAGGCAACCAGCAGTTGCTTGCGTGCCTGCAACCATTGATCGACTAATTCATTACTGCCACCAACGCGCTGAGTCAGGCTTTCCAATCGGTTTAGCATGATTGACTCCGTGTGTAAGAGAAAGAAAAAGTAAGTTAATAAAATGTAACAAAGACCATTCCTAGATTGCCAGTGAAGCAGAGGTTGTGCAACAACATATGGAACTTGCATTAACGGGTAACGAAAATGGCTGGTGGATCGTCAGCCATGAAAGCAAAATTTGGTTACCAAACGGTGAATTGCCGTTTGGTTCCGCCGCACTATTTTCCTTGCAAGGCCGGCCGGCTCGGCAAATTGGCGAATGGGAGGGAGCCCCGGTCTGGCTGGTGCGCCAACCGATGCCGAAAGAGATGGGATCGGTGAGGCAGTTGCTCAGTCTCGATCGTGGCCTGTTCCAACTGGCCGGGCGCGGCGTACAGCTGGCCGACTTTTATCGCTCGCACCGGTTCTGTGGCTACTGCGGCCATGAAATGCACCTTAGCCGTACCGAAAGCGCCTGCCTGTGTGACAACTGCCGCGAACGTTATTATCCGCAGATTGCCCCTTGCGTGATTGTCGCTATCCGCCGCAATGACGAGATCCTGTTGGCACAACATGTGCGCCACCGTGGGGGGATCCATACCGTGCTGGCGGGGTTTGTTGAAGTAGGGGAAACCCTGGAACAGGCCGTGGCGCGCGAGGTGATGGAAGAAAGCAATATCGCCATTACCAACCTGCGCTACGTCACCTCGCAGCCCTGGCCGTTCCCTCATTCGCTGATGATGGCGTTTATGGCCGAGTATCAGGGCGGTGAACTGCGCCACGATCCGAAGGAGTTGCTCAATGCGGGCTGGTATCGCTATGACCAACTGCCGATGCTGCCACCACCTGGTACCGTTGCACGCCGCCTGATTGAGGACACCGTGGCGCTGTGTCGGGCAGAATAATGTACAATGGCGGCAGATAATCAAGGGAGCCCAAGAAATGAATGAGTTGAAGAACGATCGCTACCTGCGTGCGCTGCTGCGCCAGCCGGTGGATCTCACCCCTGTATGGATGATGCGCCAGGCCGGTCGTTATTTGCCAGAGTACAAAGCCACCCGTGCTCAGGCCGGGGATTTCATGTCGCTGTGCAAAAATGCCGAACTGGCCTGCGAGGTGACATTACAGCCCCTGCGCCGTTATGCACTGGACGCCGCCATCCTGTTCTCCGACATCCTCACCATTCCCGATGCCATGGGGCTTGGGCTCTATTTCGAAACTGGGGAAGGCCCGCGTTTTTCTTCGCCAATCACCTGCCGTGCCGATGTAGAGAAGCTGCCTGCATTCGATCCGGAAGACGAGCTGGGCTATGTCATGAACGCGGTGCGCACCATCCGCCGTGAATTGAAGGGTGAAGTGCCCCTGATTGGTTTCTCCGGCAGCCCATGGACGTTGGCGACCTATATGGTAGAAGGCGGCAGCAGCAAGGCATTCACCAAGCTGAAGAAAATGATGTATGCCGAGCCGCAGACGCTGCATTTGCTGCTGGATAAGCTGGCGGACAGCGTGATCCTGTATCTCAATGCCCAGATCAAGGCTGGGGCGCAGTCCGTAATGGTATTCGATACCTGGGGCGGCGTGCTGACGGGCCGTGATTATCGCGAATTCTCACTGCATTATATGCATAAAATCGTTGATGGCCTGCTGCGTGAAAATGACGGACGCCGGGTGCCGGTGACGCTGTTCACCAAAGGCGGCGGCCAGTGGCTGGAAGCGATGGCGGCCACCGGTTGCGATGCGCTGGGCCTGGATTGGACCACCGATATTGCCGATGCGCGCCGCCGTGTGGGCGATAAAGTCGCGCTGCAGGGGAATATGGATCCTTCCATGCTGTATGCCGCACCGGAACGCATCGCCCAGGAAGTGGAAACCATTCTGGCCGGTTTTGGCCAGGGCGAAGGCCATGTCTTCAACCTTGGTCACGGTATTCATCAGGACGTGCCACCGGAACATGCCGGGGCCTTCGTTGAAGCAGTGCATGCGCTGTCGGCCAAATACCACCGCTAAACCGCAAGGAGACGCTGTGATCGATACTCAGGCTCTGCGCGCCGAACAGCTACGGCGCGCCGGGGAAGTCATTCGTCACGATGATTTTCTGCAAGACCCACCGGTGTTTATCGCCGGTGCGGACGTCGGTTTTGAACAAGAAGGCGCGGTAACACGCGCCGCCATTGCTATCCTGCGCTATCCTTCACTCGAGCTGGTGGAGTATCAGATCGCCCGTATCAGCACCACCATGCCCTATATCCCCGGATTTCTCTCGTTTCGCGAGTACCCTGCGCTGATCGCCGCCTGGGAGCAACTGCAACAGAAACCCGACCTGATCTTTGTCGATGGCCATGGAATTTCCCATCCAAGACGCCTGGGGGTTGCCAGCCACTTTGGCCTGTTGGTCAACGTGCCGACCATTGGCGTGGCCAAGAAGCGTTTATGTGGTAAATTTTCCCCGCTGGACGCTACCGTTGGCTCGCTGGCTGCGCTGGAGGACAAGGGCGAACAGCTGGGATGGGTATGGCGCAGCAAAGAGCGCTGTAATCCGTTATTTATCGCTACGGGCCATCGCGTGAGCACCGACAGCGCCTTGGCCTGGGTGCAACGCTGCATGGCAGGCTACCGCTTGCCGGAGCCCACGCGCTGGGCCGATGCCATTGCCTCACGCCGTCCGGCCTTTGTACGCTGGTTACAGCAGCATCCAGAGGTGTCGTAATGAGCGATTTCGGGTACACTGCGCGGCAGATAATGAGTAAGAGAGTAGACCATGCTACGTAACCCGATTCATTTACGCTTGGAAAAGCTGGAAAGCTGGCAGCATTTGACCTTTATGGCCTGCCTGTGCGAGCGTATGTACCCGAATTACCAGATGTTCTGTCTGCAGACGGAGTTTGGCGACCCGGCCGTTTATCGCCGTATCCTGGACTTGGTCTGGGAAACGCTGGTGGTGAAAGACGCCAAGGTCAACTTTGACAGCCAGCTGGAAAAGTTGGAAGAGGCGATCCCGTCGGCAGAAGATTACGATCTTTACGGCGTTTACCCAGCGATCGATGCCTGCATTGCATTAGGGGAATTGATCCATTCGCGCCTCAGCGGAGAGACGTTGGAGCACGCCATTGCCATCAGCGAAACCTCAATTCGCACCGTGGCGATGTTGGAAATGACCCAAGCTGGCAAAGAAATGACCGACGAAGAGCTGAAAATTCTGCCTGCCGTTGAGGAAGAATGGGACATTCAATGGGAGATTTTCCGCCTGTTGGCCGCCTGCGAAGAGCGTGATCTGGATCTGATCAAAGGGTTACGATCTGACCTGCGCGAGGCCGCGGTGAGTAACATTGGGATAAATTTAACGCAATAAGGCAAGAAAACGTGATTTAACGTCTGATTTGTCGTGCCTTAAGGCTTCACATCCGCACCCTGTCTGGTCTACATTTGGGGGGCGAAAAAAAAGTGGCTATCGGTGCGTGTATGCAGGAGAGTGCTGTCCATCGGCATATCCGTCGCACTCGATGCTTTGCAAACGATAAACACACTGTAAGGATAACTTATGAACAAGACTCAACTGATTGATGTAATCGCAGAGAAGGCTGACCTTTCCAAGGCTCAAGCTAAGCTGGCTCTGGAATCTACCCTGGCTGCCATTACTGAGTCCCTGAAAGAAGGTGATGCAGTACAATTGGTTGGTTTCGGTACTTTCAAGGTAAACCATCGTAGCGAGCGCACTGGCCGCAACCCACAGACTGGTAAAGAAATCAAAATCGCAGCAGCTAACGTGCCTGCGTTCGTTTCTGGTAAAGCACTGAAAGACGCGGTTAAGTCTTAATCGCGTGTTGCAGAAAGGTTTAAACAGGGGGGCGTTGGCGCCCCTTTTGTTTATTCAACGGGCACTCATGGCGGTGACGGTTGTTGCTGCCTTGAGTGCTTGTAGTTTCCGTTCTGCCCCGCCAACCTTTACCGCCAGCGGCTTTGTGGCCGATCAGGGGGTAATGCGGGTGTGGCGGATGGATGACGGCCAGCAGCGGCCAGTGGCGCTGTTGAGTGTCTACAGCCCTTATCGCGGGCCGGGTACCGTCACAACGCTGTATGAATATCAACGCGGCGTGTTGTACCAAATAAAACGCACCGATGCCGATGGCGATCGCGACTCTATTCAACTGCGTTTCACCGCCAACGGTACCGTCAGCTTTATGCAGCGCCAACTGGCCACGCAGCGCCAGAAGCTCTCCAACGATGAAGTCGTGCTCTATCAATATCAGGCACGGCGGATACTGGAATTGAGCGATGCGCTTAATGCCGGCCGTGTACGGCTGTTACAGGGGCACTGGCAGCAGGGCGCGGTGAAACTGTGCAACGGTGAAGTCGTGAAGCCAGGTTTGGACCAACAGGCCGAAGAGTGGATCATGCGGCGTGCGGCCAACAGCAGTCAGCCAGTGAACGTAGCCTGGTTGGATGGGCCGGAAGGTCGTGAGCTGTTATTGGTGGCAAATAATGATTTCTGCAGTTGGGAACCCACCAAAGATACTCTGTAGCGCATAAAAAAGGCCCTGCGAACAGAGCCTGAGACTTTTAAAACGCCACCGAGCGACACGTAGGGGCGCTGCATGCTGCGCCCATCTAGATAATCAATACCTATTTCTTTTCGCGTGCGATAGCACGGTAGCCGATATCCTTGCGGCAGAAACTGTCTTGCCACTGAATACCTTCCGCTAGCTGATAGGCTAACTGCTGAGCCTGAGCCACCGTTGTGCCCAAGGCCGTAACGCATAGTACACGCCCGCCGTTGGTCACGACGTCATTCCCTTGCATACGCGTTCCGGCATGGAACACTTTGCCATTGGCATCTTCTTGCTGAGGCAAGCCGTGGATCACATCCCCTTGGCGATAATCCGCAGGATAGCCGCCAGCCGCCAACACCACGCCGAGAGCAGGGCGTTCATCCCACTCGGAAGTTTTCTCATCCAGCTTGCCTTCGGCCCCAGCCAGGCAGAGTTCAACCAGATCGGAGCGCAGGCGCAGCATGATCGGCTGAGTTTCCGGGTCGCCAAAGCGGCAGTTGAATTCGATCACCTTGGGTTGACCATCCTCAGCAATCATCAGGCCAGCGTACAGGAAGCCGACATAGGTGTTGCCTTCCGCTGCCATGCCGCGCACGGTTGGCCAGATCACCTGGTCCATTACGCGCTGGTGGATTTCATCCGTCACCACTGGCGCTGGCGAGTAGGCGCCCATGCCGCCGGTATTCGGGCCGGTATCGCAATCACCGACACGTTTATGATCCTGGCTGGTGGCCATTGGCACCACATTCTCGCCATCGACCATGACGATAAAGCTGGCTTCTTCGCCCGTCAGGAACTCCTCGACCACGATGCGATGTCCGGCGTCACCAAATGCATTACCTGCCAGCATGTCCTGAATGGCGCCTTCGGCTTCCTGCAACGTCATCGCGACGATCACGCCTTTGCCTGCCGCTAGGCCATCTGCCTTGATGACAATCGGTGCACCTTGGCTGCGTACGTAGGCCAAGGCGGGTTCCACTTCGGTAAAGTTCTGGTATGCAGCGCTTGGGATAGCGTGGCGAGCCAGGAAATCCTTGGTAAAGGCTTTGGAGCCTTCAAGCTGTGCTGCGGCCTGCGACGGGCCAAAGATTTTCAACCCGGCAGCCTGGAAGGCATCTACCACACCGATCACCAGCGGCGCTTCCGGGCCTACGATGGTCAGGCCGATGGCGTTGTCCTTGGCAAAGGCAACCAGCGCCGGGATATCGGTTGGGGCGATATCGACGTTGGTCAGATTGCTTTCCAATGCGGTACCCGCATTACCTGGGGCCACGTAAACCGTATCTGCCAATGGCGATTGGGCCGCTTTCCAGGCCAGCGCATGTTCACGCCCGCCGTTGCCAATAATTAAAATATTCATCAGGTGCTCCATAAACGGCGTGCGCATTGAGCGCACGCAGCAAAAGGGATTAATGGCGGAAGTGGCGCATGTCGGTGAAGATCATCGCGATGCCGTGTTCGTTGGCCGCCGCAATCACTTCATCATCACGAATCGAACCACCCGGCTGGATCACGCAGGTAATACCCACCGCTGCAGCCGCATCAATACCGTCACGGAACGGGAAGAAGGCGTCAGACGCCATGGCGGAGCCTTTGACTTCCAGCCCTTCGTCAGCGGCTTTGATCCCGGCGATCTTGGCGGAGTAAACGCGGCTCATCTGCCCGGCGCCTATGCCGATGGTCATGTTGTCGCGCGCATAGACGATGGCGTTGGATTTGACGAACTTGGCCACTTTCCAGCAGAACAGCGCATCACGCAGCTCCTGAGCGGTTGGCTGGCGTTCAGATACCACGCGCAAATCGGCTTCGATCACCATACCCAGATCGCGATCCTGCACTAACAGACCACCGTTGACGCGTTTAAAGTCCAGCCCGGCGATGCGCTGTTGCCATTGGCCACAGGCCAGCACGCGTACGTTCTGTTTCGCTACCAGCAGAGTGCGGGCTTCTTCACTGATGCTTGGCGCGATGATGACTTCAACAAACTGACGGCTGATGATCGCCTGTGCCGTTTTGGCATCCAGTTCACGGTTGAAGGCAATAATGCCGCCAAAGGCTGAGGTTGGATCGGTTTGGTAGGCGCGCTCATAGGCAGCAAACAGGTTCTCACCGATAGCAACGCCACAAGGGTTGGCATGCTTGACGATCACGCAGGCCGGTTCGGCAAATTCTTTCACACATTCCAGCGCCGCATCGGTATCGGCGATGTTGTTGTAGGAAAGTGCTTTACCCTGTAGCTGGTCGGCGGTGGCCACGGAGGCCTCCTGCACATTCTCTTCTATATAGAAGGCGGCTTGCTGGTGGCTGTTTTCACCGTAACGCATATCCTGCTTCTTGATGTAGTTCAGGTTCAGCGTACGTGGGAAGCGGCCAGAAGGCTGCTCGGTTTCACCGTGATAAGGCGGCACCAGGGTACCAAAGTAGTTGGCGATCATGCTGTCATAGGCGGCGGTATGCTCAAACGCTTTGATCGCCAGGTCGAAACGGGTTGGGTACAACAGTGAACCGTTGTTGTTATCCATCTCGGTGATCACTGCGGCGTAGTCACTGCTCTTGACCACGATGGCCACGTCTTTATGGTTCTTGGCGGCCGAGCGCACCATGGTTGGGCCACCGATATCGATATTCTCTACGGCGTCTTCCAGCGAGCAATCTGGGCGAGCGACGGTTTGCGCGAAGGGATACAGGTTTACCACAACCATATCGATCGGTTGGATCGCATGTTGTTCCATGATGACATCGTCCTGGCCGCGACGGCCCAGAATGCCACCGTGCACTTTCGGGTGCAGGGTTTTGACTCGTCCGTCCATCATCTCCGGGAAGCCGGTGTAGTCGGAAACTTCGGTAACAGGCAGACCGGCATCGGCCAGCAGGCGGGCAGTGCCACCGGTGGAGAGTAATTCGACGCCTCTCTGAGAGAGGGCTTCGGCGAATTCAACGATTCCGGCTTTGTCGGACACGCTGAGCAGGGCCCGGCGGATTGGACGAGGTTGTTGCATGGTTTTATCCCTTGGCTTTGAGTCGCAATAAAAGAGCGTTACGTGGATCTCCACCTTGTTGCTTCTTATATAGAGGGGATTTCTTCCTATATAGAGAAGGACAGGAACAGATTCAGGTAGCGCCCCGATAAAAACGGGGATTGTTTCGTCGCGGGGAATTGTAGCGAAAACGTTTGCGTGGCGCTCGTAAATTTTCCGACCAAATGCATTCTGTGGATAAGTTAGTGCATAACCGGGTATAAGGACGGGTTTTGCTGTGGAATGCAGCAAACGGTGATTTTTGTTGAAAATACCTGTTGCGGCCTGCGTGGAACTCCCTATAATGCGCCTCCATCGACACGGAACATGTGAACAACTTCACAGAGTCTCCGGGGGTCGCAGAGAAAAAACCTGAAATTAAGGTTGACTCTGAAAGAGGAAAGCGTAATATACGCCACCTCGAGTTAGCAAGCGAAAGCGCGTAACTCACTGCTCTTTAACAATTTATCAGACAATCTGTGTGGGCACTCACAAGACGATATCCAGCTACTTCGGTAGCAAAAAAATATCAAGTCTTGAAGAGTGACCAAGCAGTAATTCATGCGAATGAATTATTACGAAAGTTAATTTTCGAGCATCGCTGCACGAGTTGCAGCAAATCAAGCTTTTAATTGAAGAGTTTGATCATGGCTCAGATTGAACGCTGGCGGCAGGCCTAACACATGCAAGTCGAGCGGTAGCACAGGGAGCTTGCTCCTGGGTGACGAGCGGCGGACGGGTGAGTAATGTCTGGGAA
>Ga0302349_1000689_pt1 | contig 35747 bp, 30 predicted proteins | sample PhyAR1_FD_202176 | JGI IMG/M metagenome (GOLD analysis project Ga0302349, IMG submission 202176) | Leaf surface microbial communities from alfalfa plants in UC Gill Tract Community Farm, Albany, California, United States - DLSL A.R1... | ecosystem: Host-associated > Plants > Phyllosphere >...
CAAGCAACTGTTCAGGGTTGTGACCAACGCGGAAGGGACCCTTGCTCCCTATCGGGCTCGAGACCCTCGGGGGGGACGGGCTCCCTTCCGCAACACCTTCATACCACCATCCCATCAGACAGGGGGGGGAGAGGATGGTCAAAATCCGACGTCCTAATGACTGCTATCCTATCACACCTACATTTCCAGACCGAAGTCCCGTGACCGTCCCCCGCCTCCCGATGGTCCATCAAGCGACAGATGTTTTTCTGGCACCTGTTTGATCACGTCGAGCGCTGAGGTCTTGTCGCCGGTATTGCGGATGACATGCCTTTCGACCTTCCGCCCGTCGTCGACCACCAGCGCCACCTTGTCTGCCACGCGGGTCAGCGCGACCAGAAAAGAGCGCTCAGTCAGCAGTTTGCGCTCCGACGACCGCATTGCCACGATGCCATGGTCGGTCGTGACCCCCTGCGCGACATGGACGTTGATCGCATAGGCAAGGTCTAGCCGCTCGGCCATACGATCGTCGGACGCGATCTCATGCACAGCGCCGTTGACGAGTGAGGATACGACCAGCCTGCCCCTGCCCACCTCCTCCACCCGCGCCATCGCACCGTTATCGAGCTCGCGGGTCTGGTCGTTGTCGCTCCAACGGATACGGTCGCCGACGTGCAACTCGACTTGCTTCAACGCGAAAATCGACACGGCATCGCGGTCGAGGTTCTTGGCTAGCCGACCGGGACGAAACAGCTTTTCGGTCCCGTCCGCCATGCCGAGCCGCACTCGATCCTCGTCGACGCCAGTCACGACACCACGATCGCCCCGGACGAGGCCCTGGCTCGGCAGATTGGTGCGCACCTCCACCACATGGCCGGGCCGGTAGGCACGCATCAGCCGCGCGCCTTCCCTGGTGGCGTTGACCCGGTCGAGTACGGTGAACAATGTGCCGGTAGCAGCGATCTCGCCACGCGCCTTCAGTTCGGCCTGCACGGCCTGGTTGGCCTCGCTCCGCATGGTGCGGCCGGCGGTCAGAAGGAGGGTGGCGTCACGCTCGGCTCGCGGTAGCGTTGCCCACTGCGCCGCAGCCGTGGTCGCCACCTCGCTGCCCGGCACTTCGGTCATGGCAGGCCTGAGCAACTCGAACGTGCCCGACACGTCGCCGCGGTCGAGTGCGGCAGTGACCACCTTCATCTGATCGGATCTGGAACGTAGATTCTCGGTGATATGGGCTGTGACGACACCGGCTCGCTGGCTCGCTTCGAACGGTTTGCCGGCTGCGATCGCGGTCAGCTGGTGAGTATCGCCGGTCTGCACGACGCGCGCAACGCCCGTGATATTGGCAAGCCGCACGATCCGTTCCATGTCGCGCGTACCGAGCTGCCCGGCCTCCTCGACCATGATGATCGAACCCGCCAGCTCCGCTTTCACGCGGGTGACCTGTTCCGGTCGGGCGGTGCCGTCGATCACGCGGGCATGACGCGTCAGAAAACGGGCGACGGTGCTCACATTCGCGTTGGTATCGCGTCCGAACTCGCTCGCCTTCACGCTGGCGATGGCGAGCCCAATCACCGTCCGCCCCTCCGCCTTCGCTACCACCGTCACCGGCGCCATCGCGGTGGACTTGCCGCGTCCCGACCCGCCCTGCACGTTCACCACCCGATCGGACGAGGACAGCATCAACACGGCTGCGGCTTCCTGGCCTGGATTGAGCCGGCGCAGCCCCAGCTCGCGTGCTACCTCCTGCACCCGGATCGCGGCGTCGACCGGCGGAACGATCGGGGCGGACTGCCTCTTCCCCGCCTCAATCGTGGCAAGATACGCCTGCTCCAACCGCACCGCGCCCTGCGTCGTCACCATGCGATCGTCGTCGTTGAGCAGCAGGCCTTTCTCCTGCAGCAGCGCCAGCCGGGCCTCGACATCGCCGACGGTCACCGGCCCGCCACGCGACAGGCTCTCGCGGATGAGTTCCAGCCGGTCGAACGCTGCCTCCCGCTCGCCCAGGTCGCGCACCGCCGATGCGACCGCGTGCGCTACGGCATAAGCTCGCGGCTCCAGCCGTCCCAGCCGTTCGGGCACCAGCGGGTCGCCGTCGCGGGGGGTCAGCCCCATGCGGCCGGCGATAGCTAGCCCACGCTCGCCTATTCCGCGCACGCCCCGCACCGTGCGCGTCCACACATCATACCCCCGCCGCGCCTCCGCCAGTGCATCCTTCACCAGCGCTGCCGGATTTAGGCCCCTTTCGGCAGCCAGCTTCCGCCATCTTTCCGCGCGCTGCTCTGAAGCAATATCTGTCGATTTGGGAGCGCGCGTCGCCAGCGCTGCATATTCGCGCGTCTGGGCTGTGTTCTCCAGTCCGCGTTCCTTGATATATGCGTCGATCTCGGCCGATCGGCCGGAAAATGCTTCCACCACCACGCGGGACACGCCGGCAATCTCGAAGGCGCCGTTGCGGCCGTCGTGCCGAGGGATAGTGGCAAAGCCGAGCGTCTCAACCCGGCTGCGGAGTGCGGACATAAACACTGCATCCATGACGTGCTGGCGCTCGTACAGCTGGTCCGCGTGCACCGCCCGCCACTGGCCGTCCGCAGTGCGAGTCGCGTTGGCGATGACGTTATGGACGTGCAGCTGCGGCTCGCCGCTGCGGTTCACGTCGTGAAGAAAGGTGGCGGCGACGAACCGGCCGGTCACCTCGGGCCCCTGTCCCTTGCCATTCCAGACCCGCCCTTCGGCAATGTTGCGCTCCGTCCAGGTGAGGGTCGCGGCTGCTGCCTCGCGCACCGCGGCCACCAGCCGTGCGTCCCCGCCCACGAGCGCTAGGATCGACACCGACTTGGGCACGGACATGGTGATGTCCCAACCTGGCCGGTGTTCACCTCGTTTGGCGTCCAACACGACGCCGTTGGGGAGTTCGCCGGCCAGCACCTGTTCGAACCGCTCGGCATCGACCGGCCCGGACAGACCCAGCTCGGCGGCACCCTCGCCTGCCCAGGCACTGACCCCTTCTGATTGATCGGCGGTATAATAATTGTCGCGAGCGTAATAAGTAGCTGCGTCGGAGGCCGAACCGACCGCCGCAACCGAGATCACTGTTTGCCCTGTGGCGTACCGGGTGTCGCCCGGACAGTGATCTTACTTGCCTTCCCTTCGAACTGCGTCCGGCAGCTGTCGGTCGCCAGCCGGTAGTTCACCAGCGCGCAGACCGCTTGGTCTCCGCCGCCTAGCAGATAATTGGCCGAGCGAACGGCAAGCCACGATGGCGGCAGCGCCATCGCTGCGAAGAAGTAGCTGGAGACGGAGAGCATGCAGATGACTGCCAGCGCCGCACATACCTTGCGGCCTGACAATTCCCTGTCCCAGATGGTGTAGCTGACGTTTGTCCGGGGCTGTCGCTCGAGGCTTCTGATGGCGGCGGTATTCTCTCGTAATAGCTCGCTATGGTCGCGCTGCCGCTCGTCGATGGCGTCCAGACGGGGCTGCCTGTCGATCCGCTCGGCAAGCAGCAGCATCTCCGCCCTGATCGGATTCAAGCTTGCGGTGATACGTTCCGGCATGCCCTTGATAAATTCGGCTCGGACCCGCGTGAGCGCCAGCTGATCCTCACGCTCGAGCTTGTGCATGTCGCTCTCATGCGCTGCCCAGGCTTGAGCGATGCGGTCGATCTCCATGACCGCCTTGTCCAGCCTGGCTCCGAAGGCGACGACATCATCAGGCCCCAGTTGCTCGGGCCGGTCAAATATCGCCCGCCCATCCCGCCACGCATAGAGACATTCCCGAACGAACGATTTGGCCAGGGTCGCGCGCTCGACCCCGCGCTCGGCCGCGCAACGGGTAAGGGCTGCATCGTCCTCGTCCCCGAGCCGCACATTGACCTGACCGCCCATGAAAATCCTTAACCCTCTGTTCGGCAAGATTCCGGCGAAATGCTGGTCGCCGGCACCACTATCGTGTCATGATAGCATATTGGTATGATAGAGCTATATCATGCAAGATTAAGCAAGTTGATGACGACGTGAGCGATCCATCTACCATCGGCGAGCGGATCAGGGCGGTACGGCTGAGAACCGGATTAGGACAGGAGGCGTTCGCCAAGGCGCTGGGCTATTCCAAGCGCGCGCTGGTCAGCTGGGAACTGGGCGGGGCCGAGCCACCAGTTGCCCTGATGGGGAAGCTCCGCCGCGATTATGACGTCGATCCCGAATGGGTGATCTTGGGCGAGGACACTGTGCCTCGGAGCTACTATGGCCCTGTCGACTGGGACAGGCTCGATCGCCTGCGCAGCGACGTGGACGCCGTTTGCAGGGATGTAGGGCTAAAGCTGCCTGACGAACGCAGTCAGGCGCTCGCACGCGTACTATACGACGGGGGGGCGGACGAGGGTGCCGCCAATCGCAAGCAGCTGCGCGGCACGTTGCTCGCCTTGTCGCTGGGGGACTGAAGATGAGCGGACCTTCGAAGAAGCAGCTAGCGGCCTGGACGGCCGATACCAAACGCGTCGGGTTCGCGCGACGCAACTGGCCCGTCGTGCGCCGATTGGCGGGGCTAACCGTCGCACTGTTGCTGGCAGGCCTGGCCGTCAGTCTGCTGGATTACCCCCCTGTCCTGACAGCGGCTTGCTGGGTGGCGGCGGCCATCGCCGGCATGGCCATGCTCGTCTGGTTCTTCGATCCCCGCCGCTTCAAACAACGGCCGCCCGGCACGTTCTGATCGCGCTGGCGCAAGCACACAGCAGGGTTCGATACCGGCCGGTGCTGGCGCCCCGGTGTTATCCATGACGCTTGCCGAGAGATGGGCCGTTCCTCCAAGGGTCGGTGCACGGGCCGCATGCCTGCGCCCCTCAGGCGCCGTACAGCCCGATGAAGCATAGTCTCCGTAGCGCTGTAGCAGCCTTGTAGCACGTCAGAAGGCAGCTTTCGCGGAAGCTGTAGCACGATCGATATTCTGCTACAGCCATGATAAATCTTGGTTTTTTGATCCACGCGCGACCGCTATCCATAGCGTGGTGTGTGCCCCTTCCTTGCACGATCCGGACGCTTGCCGTATCGATGCCGTGATGCTCCGGTATTCATTCCGGCTTCCGGCGGGGCACCCAGACCGGCTTGTCAGCCGGATAGTGGACTCGTGGTCATTCTATTTGGATTGCGCCATCCATGGCGCGGGACAGCAGGTTCAATGCGAGCCGCTGTAGATACTGCCCGTTACCGGTTCTGCTGCAACCAGTATCCTCTCGGCGGCACGACGGTGCCGCGCCCAGGCGCGTTGCTCTTCGCCGATCCGAGAATCTTTGTCTTCGGGCTCTGAACCCAAGGCAGGTTCGGGTTTCTCCATTACCCGGACCCCCTCAGCACGTAGTTCCGCCTCCTTGCGTCTGGCACGCTCCTGCTGGACCGCGATGGTCATGTCGGACCTGACAAGGACGTAATCGGGCTCGTACCGATGCTGGCGCATCAGCTCAGCGAGCGCGTGGACAGCGAGGTCATCACCGACCACGGTATGAACCGCGCGCAGCCATCGGGGCGAGGCGTAACGGTGCTTCAGCGTCCAGAGTATCCGCCCTATCTCAGTGCCGAGCAGCACAATCCAAAGGATGACCATGCCTTGCCCGAGCACGAGCGGCCTGGTCCCGATCGCCTTGGCGATACCGATCGTCGCTATCAGCATCGGCAGAACGGCCATGAGGCTGATTCCATAGGGGATGATGCTCAGTTGGCTCACTTCCCATCGTGCGACCAATCGGTCAGCCACCGGAATACGATTAGCCACGCCAGGGACCATGGCTGCTCGCTGATCAGTGATCGTTATGCTGCCAGTCATACTTGGAATTATTCAGCCGGGTGAAGCCATAGGGATTGCCGGTGACGTCGGGTGTCTCCGCCCCGGCGATCGTCGGCAATCCGGTCGCCGGATTGATGTCCATGCCGTTGCTGCCGATCCCCGGGTTATCCGGCCTTGTCCTATCTTCGAACCAGATGGCAATGCGCTCGAACAGTCTCATGTCAGCACTCCCGATCGGCTGTTCACACGATATACGTTTTCCGTATATCGCTCAAGCCGGTCTAGATACTTCGGGGTGCCCATCTCCCATGCCCCATCTGACCTGCACGCCCGCATCGTTGCTGCGCTGACCGTGGCGCGGCGGGACGCCGGGCTTCGTCAGGTCGACCTCGCGAAACGGCTCGGATGGAAGCAGGCTTATGTATCGCGCTACGAGACCGGCGAGCGTCAGTTGAGCGTCGACGATTATGTCACAGTTTCTTTGGCGATCGGGGTTGATCCGGTGGCATTGCTCGGCGAGCTTCTCTCCGAAAGCTGGTCGTGATCTTTGTGTAGGGCCGCTTGTCGATACGATGTGCGGGCGGCTTGGACATATCCCGCCATCGTTTGGTAAACCAACAAACGCCTTCACTATGTCGGCGCGACGTTGCGGCTCTGCAGCAGGCAAGATAGGTGTTGTACCGGTACACGCGTCAGCGCGTCCCGGTACAACAAGGTCCTTACTCGCCTCCGGCTCGACGGTATCTTCGCTCTGCGAGGCGGACGGTCGCTGCCCCCACGGGGAGCAAAAAGGTGGTTAATCCGAACCGAAAATGTCCCGCGTGAACAGCTTGTCCGCGACATCGGCCAGTTCGGGGTCGTTGCGGTTGGCGATGATGACGTCGCTTTCCCGCTTGAAGGCGGTGAGGTCGCGATAGACCTTCGAGCCAAAGAAGCTGTCCTCGGCCAGGCTGGGCTCGAAGACGACGACCTCGATCCCCTTTGCCTTGATCCGCTTCATGATGCCTTGGATCGAGGACTGGCGGAAATTATCCGATCCCGCCTTCATGGTCAGGCGGAAGATACCGACCTTTCTGGGCCGCTTGGCGATGATCCGGTCGGCCAGGAAATCCTTGCGCGTGCGGTTGGCGTCGACGATCGCGCGGATCAGGTTCTGCGGCACGCTGGTATAGTTGGCCAGCAGCTGCTTGGTGTCCTTGGGCAGGCAATAGCCGCCATAGCCGAAGCTGGGATTGTTATAGTGGGTGCCGATCCGCGGATCGAGGCCGACGCCCTCGATGATCTGGCGCGTGTCCATGTCGCCCGCGATGGCATAGCTGTCGAGTTCGTTGAAGAAGGCGACGCGCATAGCGAGATAGGTGTTGGCGAACAGCTTGATCGCCTCGGCCTCGCGCGTGCCGGTGAACAGGACGGGGATGTCGGTCTTCTCCGCGCCCTGGACGAGCAGCTCGGCGAAGATGCGCGCGCGCTCCGACTGTTCGCCGACGATGATCCGCGACGGGTGGAGATTGTCGTATAATGCCCGCCCCTCGCGCAGGAATTCGGGGCTGAAGATCACCTGCTCGGTGCCCAGCCGCGCGTGGACATCGTCGATGAAGCCGACCGGGATGGTCGACTTGACGACCACGGTGGCTTGCGGAGCATGGGTCTTGGCGAGCGCGATGACCGCCTCGACCGAGGAGGTGTTGAAGCTGTCGGTATCGACATCGTAATTGGTCGGCGTAGCGACGATCACGTAATCGGCGCCCGCCAGAGCCTCGCCCGCATCGGTGGTGGCCGACAAGTCCAGCGTGCGGCCGGTCAGGAAATCCTGCAGCTCGGCATCGATGATCGGCGAGGTCCGTGCCTGGACCATCGCCACGCGCTCGGCCGAAATGTCGACGGCGACGACCTGATTATGCTGCGCGAGCAGCACCGCATTGGACATTCCGACATAGCCGAGGCCGAAAACAGCGATCTTCATTCCACATCCCCGGACGGGCAGCCCCTATCGGCCCGCCCGCCAGCCTGAATTTGCGACATGTCCCTAGCGCCATGCACAAGCGGCTCGGCAATCGCAAATGCTGTGGTGCTCTCCTTACAGCTTGACCCGCACACCCCCGAACAGGGTGTAGCCGAATTTTTCATATTCATAGGTCCGGAACCGTTCGCCGAAATAGCGCACACCCGGCGTGTTGGTCAGGTTCTTGCCCTCGGCGAACAGGTTGATGCCGTGCGCCAGTTGCACGCTGCCCGTCACGTCGAGCTGGCCGCGCCCCTCCCAATAGAGGTCCAGCGCGGGATTGTCGGCATTGATCTCGTCCAGATAGTCGGAGCGCTTGGTATAGGCGACGCGGACATTGACCGGCCCGCGCTCGTAGAAGACGCTGGCGTTCCACATATGCGTCGACTGGCCCGGCAGGGCGAAGCGGCTGCGCCCGCCATAGGCCCCGTCGAACGTCGCGTGGCCTTGCGTATAGGTATAGTTGGCGAACACGCCCAGGCCGCTCAGCACGCCCGGCAGGAAGTTCAGATGCTGCTGCCAGTTCAGCTCGACGCCGTACAGCTCGCCCTTGCGCGCATTGATCGGACGGCTAAGGATCGCGCCGCCCACGCCGTTATACACGCCGACCGTGTTCAGCGTGTAGCGATAGTCGGACAGGTCCTTATAGAAGCCGTTGACCGAGATCACGCCCAGCGGCCGGATGTAATATTCCAGGCCCGCATCGACATTGTTCGACAGGGTCGGCTTCAGGTCTGGATTGCCGAACTCGACACGCACCGTATTGCCCTCGGACGTCTCCAGCACGCGCGGCGCGATCTGCGGGAAATTGGGGCGGTTGATCGCGCGACTGAGCGCTCCGCGCAGGATCAGGTTGGGGGTGAAGGCCTGGCGCAGCGTCAAATTGGGGAAGAAATCGGCATAGCCGTTATGTCCCCGCGCCTCGGTGATCGCCCCGGTGCGCGAGACGCTGGGCGCGCGGCTCTCGAAATCGGTGGTCTCGACGCGCAGACCCGCGACCAGGGTCGTGCCGTCCTTCACATATTTGGCCATGCCGAACAGGCCGAAGATCTTCTCCTGGGCGACATAATCGGCGGTCAGCGACTGCGGCAGGCGGCGCTGCGACGCGGCCTTGGTCGCGTCGAAATAGGCATCGGCCAGCCCGGTGTCGAAGCGCTTGCCGAGATCATAACCGAAGTTGCGCGAATCCTCGTCCGACAGCAGCCCCGCCAGGCTCTGCGAGGGGGCGGCGGAGGCGCGGCGATCGCGGAACCGCTCCTCATCGGCATTGATATGCCGCTCGCGATATTTGCCGCCGCTGGACAGGGTGACGAAATCACCCACCGGCAGGTCGGAGCGGACCGCCACGGTCAGCTCGTCATTCTTGGTCGTGTTCGACCGATAGGCATTTTCCTGAAAACCGAAGGTGCCGAGCTGGAGATGCTCCTTGCTGGTGAACAGCGAATAGCCGGGCAGATCGGCATCGCTGAAATCATAGGAAAGCGTCGGGCGCAGCGTCGAGCGGAACAGCAGCTCGTCGCGGCGCGGATAGGTTTGCGAGCTTTCGCTATAGGCCACGTCGGCGCGGATCGTGCCCTCGCCCAGCCGCTGTTCGATGCCCGCCGTCGCCGACCAGATCTCGTTCACTTGGCGACGGTGGCGGACCTGCTTTTCGATACGGGTGTTGCGGTACGTCGCGGTGCGGTCGGTCGATCCGGCCAGCAGCGTGCCGTCGCTCCACAATATGCCGATCCGGTCGCGGAATTCGTCATCCTCGAACCGGGCATAGGTGCCGCGCACCCAGGCATGGGTCTGGTCCGACGGGCGCCACTCGAACGCGCCCGTCCCTGCGATCCGCTGGCGCTTGGTGTCGTAATCCTTGAACAGCGTCTCGGTGACCCGAAGCCCGGCGGGCGTCTGGCTCCAAGTGTTCTCGACATTGTCGGGCTGGCGATGGGTCATCGAATAGCTGCCCGAGAAGAGCAGGCCGAACTGGCGGTCCGGGCCGAACGTGTCGCTGACCGCAGCGGATCCGCGATAGTCATGGCCTTTGCCGTACTGGTTGTAGCTGGCCCCCGCCATGCCGGTCAGCGCAAAGCCCTTGCGGTCAAAGGGCGAGCGGGTGGTGATGTTGACGGCGCCCGCGATCGAGTCCGCATCCTGATAGGGGAGCAGCGACTTGGTCACTTCCAGGTTCGCGACGATATCGGAGGGCAAGGTGTCGAGATCGACGGCGCGCGTCGTCGGGTCGACCGAGGGGATCTGGATGCCGTCGACCGACACCGCCGACCATTCGCTCGGCGCACCGCGCACGTTGATATAGCGTCCCTCGCCCTGGTCGCGCTCGATGCCGACGCCGGGGGCACGCTGGAGCGCCTCGGCGATGTTGGGATCGGGAAAGCGACCGATCGCATCCGACGAGATGATGGTGACGGTGTTGTCGGCGGTCCGCTGCTAGTTGAGCGCGCGCGCGGTATTGTCGAGCAGCGAGGCGCCGGTGACGACGATATCGCCGCGCTCCTCGCTGGCGGCGGCCAGCGTCAGCGAGAACGGACGCCCCCGCTCGGCCGCGGGCACCACGCGGGTGACGGGCGGGCGGCCGAGATAATCGATCAGCAGCGTGACGTCGCCCGCGTCCTCGGGCGTTATGACGCTGAATTCGCCCTGGAGATTGGTCGTCGCCTGCGCGCCCGTTCCCTCGACGACGACCCGCGCGCCCGGCAGCGCGACGCCGGTCGCGTCATAGATGCGGCCGGACAGGATCGGCCCCGAGGCGGGCACGCCGGCCAGCGTGGCGGAATTTCTGGCCATAGCGAGCGCAGGGCTCGCGGCAAAGCCCAATGCGATGAGCGAGGTCCCCGCGAGACCGCGGATGCCGGAACCGATGGCGCGCATGATGCTCCCCTGGGTGCTGGTCGTGCCGACACCCCCCGGCGTCGGTCGTTCCCGCCCCCCGTGGCGGCACTTTGTTACGGAGCAATGTTATGGTGATGACGGTTGCGGTTTAGAGAGAAATAATACCCTAGGAGCCGTGGATACTCACCGCAGCCATAGGATGGTGACGGCGAAAGTGACGATGGCAAGGTAATTTCGAGCGTTTTTCTCGAAGCGGGTGTCAACGCGGAACGCGTTGTTCCAGGAGCCAAACCCGTCTGGCAGATCGCGCCAGGGCGAACCCGTCGGCACGATCCACAACACCGCTTCCACGAACATCCGGTTGTCGCGGCCGGATGAACCGCGCGTTTGCTCATCACCCAAGATTGGTCGGTTCAGCACATCCAGATCGCCTTCCACAGAAATCAACCTTAATTAAATCACGTCAGACTTGGGACTCGTAAAAGTCCACGGCTCGTAGCGTACGATGAGAAAGGCATACTGCGATAACTCTAAAAAATCGCGTTTTTCCGCTAGTTAGTAAGCCTTACAGCATTACTCCCCAACCGGGCTTTCCCCATACTTACGCAATACATCGTCAAACGCCTCGGCCATCAGGGCTTGGAGGCTTCGTCCCTGCCGCCTAGCCATCATGTGCATGGCCAGCGACATATCAGGCGTGAAAAAGCCCGCGATCTGTTTGCGGCCTTCTCGGCTAGCCGGGCGTAGGGGCTTGTCCTCACCTACTGCAACGGGCGCGATCGCGGTAATTGGCGCCGCGGCCGGCGCAGCGCGATCCCGCAGATTGGCGAAGCTGGGTTTGCGGCTCATGCGGCGACTTTCTTAAAATGGGGCGCAGGTAGGTCGAGCTGTCGACATGTCCACTTGTAGAGTTTACGGATTTCATCGGCCGCCTTGCCCGCAGGTTCGGTTTCCATGACGGTGCGCCCTTCCGCCGAGGCGTGACGATAGGCGGCGCGGTCGGGGATCAGGATCGGGCATGGCGGGGTGCCATAGCTTTCCACTAGCTCGCCCGCTTCGGCATAGACGCGCGGGGCGTTGGGGTTGCCAGCGGTGAACACCACGAAGGCGGGTTTGCGGAGCAGCTGGACCAGTTTGGCGGTCGTCTGGATCGCCGAGAGGTCGAAGGCGCTCGGGCGGCAGGGGATCAGCACCAGATCGGCCACCTCGACCGCGGCACGGGCTGCGCTGTCGGCGTGGGGGGGCGTGTCGATGACGATGAGCTTGGCCCCCTGCCCCTTGGCCTGTTCGACCTTGGCTGCGAGACGCGGGGGTGGGCTGTCGATGACTTCGGGGGGGGCGTCTTGGCGCCAGGACGCCCATTGGCTGGCGGTCGCTTGGGGATCGGTATCGATGATGAGCGACACCTGTCCCGCTTCCTGTCCTGCGGCGGCAAGATGGATGGCCAGAGTCGTTTTTCCCGCACCGCCCTTTTGGCTGATGATCGCAATTGTCGGCATGTCATATGTACTACATGTCGACAGGCCGACGTGTCGAGAATGAATCGACATAGCAGCGACCGGTCATTCCTATTTCTAACTTCCATTTCCACACGACCTTGCACGGCGAAAGACTGGCTGGCGCATCCGCTTGCTCCTCCTAGGGAGCATGCGACGGCGAAGCCGGCGTTTCCTGGTGGTTCAGCACCCTGTGCCGTTCGTGGTGTTTATTTCGCTCAATCTTCGGGGAGAATATGGCGTCTCACCCGACAAGGGTGAGGCATTAGCGCCTCTTTCAAATAAGTTGGGAAGGGGTTCAGGATTAGTGTGAGACTCTCGCACTGGCGTCTGTTGATCGATGGCAATGCCCAGCCGGACCAGTACCCGGCCCAGCGCTCCGCCCACGGTGAATTGCGCCAGTTCGCGACAGGTCAGTTGCGCCTTGAGCCGTTTCTGCTCCCCAGCCTGCTCGGCCTCATGCTGAAGGGCATCGTCGGGAACCGGAGCGGGGCGGAGCCAGCGAGGCAGCAGCGATAACAGCCGTTTGGGCACGACCGGGCGATAGGCGTTGGAAGTCTGTTCCCAGCGCGGCCCGGGCCCCTCGCCTTCCACCCGCCGGAACCGGCGCTGGCGGACGAGGAAGCTGGCATCCTCCAGGATTCGAAGCGCGCGCGCGACGGTGGCGCGGCCAAGCGCGGTCGCGGCCGCCAGTCGGTCATAGCTGGGATAGACGCGGCCCGCATTGAGACGGGCAAGCGTGCACAGCTCCTCATAGACCCGCACCGCGCCCGCCGTCAGGCTGGCCAGCGCCTGTTCGGGGTCGGTCAGCGCCCTGCCCTGCCCCCGCGCCTCGCGCTTGATCCGTCGACCGGCATCAAGCGCGGTACGCGCCATGCGGATCAGCCGGTCGCACTCGCCCTTGGCCGGCGTGGCGAAGAACATGTCCTCGAACGTCCCCGCCTCGATGCTGTCGCGGCGGACGCGGGCACCGGTGCGATGCGCCACACGCCCGGATGTCCCCGATCGCGAGGCTGCAGCCTGCGCAAGCGCGCGCGTCGTCGCTTCACCAAAGGTGAACGCCGTCATCTTCCTTCCCCTTATTTCCGGGGCCGGACCAAAAAAGGACGAGAAAGGGCGTGGCGCGAAGCGCGCATCCTTGAACCGCAGGGGCGACAGGCGTATCAGGAGGGGGTGTGTGATGCCCCGGATCGACGTTTGGCGACGTCGCTCCTGTAATACCTGGGATGCCCGGCCTTCGTGCCGGGCTTTCCTTTATGTGGTCACGACCGCTCCCATATGCTGCCTTCACAGGTCTCGACCCGCGATATGGGTTAACCTTGCAGTAAATCTCCAACAAAGTAAGCCGTGACGATTCGTGCTTTCGAGTATGAATTCAAAAAAACAGCGCCCGAATTACAAAATTCGGGCGCGTCATTCGTGCTTTCGGATATGAATTCGGCGGAGCATTCGTGCTTTCGAGTATGAATTCACGCCGATAATTCGTGCTATCAAGTATGAATTGGGTCGCCCCCGCGAATCACGTCTCGATAGACGCCGATGTGATTCGCGGCGCCTCCGGAACCTCATCCGCCAGTGCTGGCGGACGCGCTGTCACGATCACCCGGGCGGAGGGCGCACGCCGCCCCCGCCCCCTGCCCTCGGCGGGTTCCTCAGGCTCGGCATCCTCGATGACTTCGACCTGGTAATCGGGAATGGCGTCGGCCTGCGCGATCGCCTTCATCGCAGCGCGAAAATTGGCAAGCGGGTTCTGATAGCCGATCTGGAGCCGGAAGGTCGCCAGGTCGATCTCCAGCCGCCCCTCCTCGGCGGTCGCGCGCGCGACCTCGTAGATACGCCGTTCGACCGGGCCGAGCTGGAAATAGGCCGCCGCATAGGCCAGCACCTGCCGATCGCGCAGGATGGCGCGGTGGAGCCAGTCGCACAGCCGCACCTTTACTGCCTTCAGCCGCCGTTCGCCGGTGCGCGTCTTGGAATAATGCAGCCGCGCCTCGGACAACCAGGAGAAGAAGCCCTCCTCCCCTTCGCCGCCCGCCTCGATATTGGTCTTGATCTGCGTGCCCTGCAGCCGCTCCAGCGCCTCGGACAGCCGCTGATAGGAGCGCGCCGAATGGTTGGAGCTCGTCACCGAGAACAGGTCGTGCGCGGTGAAGATGAAGTCCTGCCCCACCTCCTCGCCGCGCTCGATCTTTCCCGCCATCAGGCTGGCGATGTAGAGGACGATCTCCTTGTCATAGATGGTCGCCACCCCCCGCGCCGAGGGCCGGACGTCGATCGAGACATTGGCGTGATGATAGGTCAGCGGCTTCATCCACGCGGTCTTGCTGAGCGCGAAGAAGGGAAAGGCCATCAGCGAGCGCTCACCCCGGATCTCGCTGGTCAGCGGGCTGTCGAGGTGGAACAGGTCGCCCTGCGGGCGGGCCGGCAATCGGGGGGGACTGGCGTCCTTCTTGCGCGCGGAGGTGGGCGTACGGGTCATGTTGGATTTCATACTCGAAAGCACGAACTTTGGGGAGGGCCAGCGCCCTGGCCCTTGGGAAATCAGCCTCGTGGGCGGTTGAATTCGTGCTTTCGAGTATGAATTGGGCTGGGGCCGCGGTGCTTCTATCGATGGGGTCGCATGGCGCCATCCGGCTGCGACCACCGGAAGGAAAGGCTCGACAAAGCGAGGATTCAGTCCCGCCGGATGCGCAGGCCGGGCCCCCTGCCCCGCAAGAGCCGCAGGACCAGGACACCCAGCCAGAACCACAAGGCCGGCAGCACAGGAAAAACGGCCCCCAGCGCCAGCGCAATGAATAACGCCGGCAAGCCATGAACCGCCTGGCCGTTATAGTGGACCGTGCTGCCGCCCATCATGCCGATCAGACCGAATAGCAGGCTGACGGGAAGGACCAGCGCGAGATGCGCGAGATAGGCAAAGCGCAGCACCGATCCCGCCGCCAGTCGGTTCGCCGTGATATTCTCCATACCCCACCCCCTTTGAAGACATGTCGACAATCCGACACGTCAGATAATCACCCGCTCCACCTCATCCAGCGTCACCGTGTCCGAGCGCCGGTCGTAGAGCTGGGTCGTACGGGTGGAGGCATGGTTGGCCATCGCGGCCGCGCGTTCCAACGTGCCGCCATTCTTCAGATAGGCGGTGATCCCCGTCGCACGGAAACAATGGTTGTTGATTGCGGTGCCGATCCCGGCCGCCAGCGCGCGCCGGCGGACCATCTGATAGGCATTGGCCTGGGGCAGCGGGGTCTGGGACAGCCGGCCGGTGCCGCGCGCGATGGTGCGGAACAGATAGCCCTTGCGATCCTCGGCCAGCCCGCAGCCGTCGATATAGGCGTGGAGATATTCGTCGAGATTGTGGTGGCACGGCATCTCGTGAAGCTTGCCGCCCTTTTCGTGTAGCCGCACCCAGAGGCGGCGGTTCTGGACGAACACATCCTCGACCCGGCACGCCAGCGCCGCTCCGACGCGGGCGAAGCTGTAGACCATCAGTCCGATCAATGCGCGGTCGCAAAGGCCTATACATGTCGACACGTCGATACTATCGAGCAGTTCGCGCGCCTCGAGAGGGTCGAGCACCGGCGTCTTGCCGCGTCGCACGCTATAGGCCGGTCCGCGCACCGAAATCGCCGGATTGGTCGGCACGACATGGCAGCGCACCAGCCAGTCGAACAGATGCCGTATCCCCGCCAGTCGCTGCTTGACCGTCGGCACTGACAGTTCATGGCCCAGTTCCTCGATCCAGGCGGCGACGTGGATGGGCTCAATCTGGGGGAGGGCGACGACACCCCGCTCGGCGCACCAGGCGAGGAAGTCGGACACGCCGCGCGCATAGGAGCGCCGGGTATGCGCATTGCGGATGGTGGCGACGAAGAATTCGAAGAAATGCTTCTGTGCCCGCTCGTCCGCTGCGGCAACGATCGCGGACAATTGCAGCGTGGGCGAGGGGAGGGGGGACAGCCGGGCCATGGGACGGCACCGATGCTAGCAGCCCCGCCCCCCTCTCACAAGTCTACGTGTCGCTATGTCGACAATCATACATGTCGGATAAGCATCCACAACGCTATGCCGATCATCATCAGATTTTCGGTCAGCGACAGAAAGCCCAGCGGCACGTTGCTCGATCCGCCGACACAGGCGCATTTCAGCTCCCGTCGGTCGATATAGACCGCCTTGATAACCGACACCGCGCCGATGCCGCCGATGACCAGCGCGATCGGCCCAGAGGCCCAGACGGCCACCCCGGCGATCATCAGGATGCCGGCCAGCCCTTCGGCAAAGGGATAGATATAGGAATAGGGAACCCAGCGCTTGGCGAGCAGGTCGTAGTTCAGGAACATGGTCGCGAAGCTCTCGATATTCTGGAGCTTCAGCAGCGCCAGCACCGCCATGCTGAACGCGACGAACCATTCGGCCGCGCGGGGGGTGAACGGATTTGCATAGACCGCCTGCGACGCCGCCAGCGCCATCAACGCGGTCATGGCGAACAGCACCGCGACCGGGCGATAGGTCGTGGCCTTGGGATCGACGACGCGCTTGCCGAAGAAGCGACGCAGATCGTCATAGCCGCCCACCCGCTCGCCCCCGATAAAGACCTGCGGCGTGGTCTTCACGCCATGCTTGGCCTTGAAGGCGTCGGTTTTCTCGCGGGTCCGCAAGGCATGATCCTCGACTGCGTAACCTTGGCGGCGCAACAGGTCCCTGGCCTTCAGACCATAGGGACAGACATGCGTGTCCATCACCATGCGGTACAGGGTTGCGGTCCTGGGGGCGGCGCTGGCCATTGTTCTTCTCCGATCGGGGTGCGCGTCCCATATGGCATCCGTACCATGGTACGGAGTCAAGGATATGGCCGACTGGACGATCGCGGGACTGGCGCGTGAGGGCGGGGTAGGGGTGGAGACGATCCGCTATTACCAACGGCGCGGCCTGCTCGATACGCCCGAGCGACCTCAGGGGCCGGGCAGGGCGGGCCGCATCCGGCGTTATGGCGAGGAGGATGCGCGGCGGCTCCGCTTCATTCGCGCCGCGCAACAGGCGGGTTTCACGCTGGAGCAGATCGGTGCGTTGCTGGTGCTCGATGCCACCGATGACCGGGCGCGGGTACGCGAACTGGCGCGGGATCGGATCGCGGCGCTGGATGCGCAGATCGCCCCGCTGCAAAAAGCCCGTGCCTCGCTAGACCATCTGGCGTGGAAATGTGGGAGCGGGGTGGCGGGGCCTTGCCCGATCCTGACATCCTTCGACCACTAGACATATCGCAGCCCCCACGATCGCCGATATGGGGCGGCGGGGTACAATGGCCATCAACCCAACACGTCGATATGTCGACATGTCGGATCAATTCTTAGGCAAGCCCCCCCCTTCGTCTTGGCACGCTGCTCGGAGATATAGCGTAACTCGTTCTGCGCCTTCGCGTCCTTGGGATCGAGCGCGAGGGCAGCGTGGTAACGCGCCTCAGCTTCATCATAGCGATGCAGTTCGATCAGCGCATAGCCCTGACACCGTAGCGCTGCGCCCTATTGCATGGGTTTGATCTTGGGTTCGGCGATCCTGGCGTCCTCTTCCCGGGCGCAGATGGCCAGCATGCGCGGCCAGTCTTTTTCCAGCCGGATCAACTGGCCATGTTCGGTCCGGTACTGCGCATGCATCGGCGCCAGCGTCAGCAGCCGTTCGTACGTCGCCTTGGCCTCCGCGATCCGACCGAGATCGACCAGCGCATAGCCTTTCAGATAAAGCGCGGTGCAATAACCGGGAAGCATGACGACCGCGCCAGCCTTGTCCCTAGCCCCCATGCCCGCATAGAGGATCGCCTCCTGCAGCAACGTACCGCAGTAGATGCGCCGGGTTTCCGTTGCATGATCCGCCTCATAGGTGGCAATGACCGGGTTCAGGCGATCGAGCGCGGCCTGGGGCCGATGCTCGCGCACCGATTGCGCGGCCGCCTCGATCTGTGGTGCCATCCGGTCTTCCAGCGATGGAGGACTGGCCGTGGATGGCACGGGAGCCGCCTGCATCGTCAAGGCCAGCGCCGCGATCAGATACAGCATGATCCTTCCTTTCCCCCATGCGCTCATTCGGCAGGGTGTCATACCCATAACTCTGACCTATTGATGGATCGCTGACACGCTCATGGCATCAGCCGAGAAGATATGTCGACATGTCTTCCTTTCGACAGTACGACACTCCTGTTCTGCAGTTCCCGGCCAACGGAACCAAGCCGCACACGCACCGCTATGCCAGGCATGGCGAATGACGATGACAAGCTCGGCAACGTGACCCACCGCGCCGTTCCCAGCGGACGCTTCGCCCGCGCGGGTGCGTTTGGCCGACTCGCGGGGGGGGTCGCTGGCGGCATGCTGGCCGAAGGTGCGCGGCGATTGGCGCAGGGCGAGCGGCCGAGGCTGGGCGATCTGGTCCTGACCCCCGGCAATGCCGCACGCGTCGCCGATCGACTGTCGCATCTGCGCGGTGCGGCGATGAAGCTGGGGCAGATGATCTCGATGGATGCGGGTGACCTGTTGCCGCCCGAACTTCAGACCATCCTTTCGCGCTTACGCGACCAGGCCTACCGGATGCCGCCCGCGCAGCTCGACAAGGTGCTGCGTGCCGAATGGGGGGCCGACTGGCGTCGCCGCTTCCGCCATTTCGAGGCCGCACCGATGGCGGCCGCCTCGATCGGGCAGGTCCACCGCGCCACCCTGCTCGATGGCCGGGTACTCGCGATCAAGGTCCAATATCCCGGCGTGCGCGATAGCATCGGCTCGGACGTCGACAATGTCGCGACGTTGCTGCGCGTGTCCAACCTGATCCCGCCCGCGATCGACCTCAAGCCGCTACTGGCGGAAGCCAAGACCCAGCTCGCTCAGGAAACCAATTATATCCGCGAGGCGGATCGGATGCGTCGCTTTGCCGAGCGGCTGGCGGACGATCCGCGTTATGTCGTGCCCAGGCCGGAGATGTCGCTGACCACGCCGCTTGTGCTGGCGATGGATTGTATCCCCGGCCAGCCGATCGAGACGCTGGCCGAGGCCGATCAGGCGACCCGCGACGGCGCGATGACCGCGCTGATCGATCTGGTCCTGCACGAACTGTTCGATTTTGGCATGATGCAGACCGATCCCAATTTCGCCAATTACCGCTGGCAGCCCGATACCCAGCGCCTCGTCCTGCTCGATTTCGGCGCCGCGCGCGACGTACCGCCCGAGACCGTCGCCTCCTATCGCCGGCTGATCGAGGCGGGGCTGGCGCATGACCGCGACCGCATCCGCGAGATCGCGGTGGAGACGGGTTTTCTGGGCGAGGCGGCGGTCGCCGCGCACCGCCCGGCGGTCGACCGGATCATCGCCGCGATCGACGATACGATGGCGAGGCCGGGTCCCTTCGACTTCGGCGACCGCGCCTTCGTGCCGGTGGTCCGCGAAGAGACGCGTCCGATGATCGCCGACCGCGATACCTGGCATGTCCCGCATGTCGAGACGCTGTTCGTCCAGCGCAAGATCAGCGGCAGCGCGCTGCTCTGCGCGCGATTGAAGGCCCGGGTCGATGTGCGCGGGCTGGCTGCAGCTGCGATAGGTGCGGACATACCTTCCGTTTAGACGTTCTCCGCCGCCGGCGTCTCATTCGTGAGACGATGATGTCTCCAAGATGGGCAGACGGGACCCCTTGATCTAAATTGGCATCGTCGGGGCATGGGGTTGTGCCCAACCACGTCCCCTTCGTCCCGCGCCATTCCTCGATCAAAGTTCCTTATCGTGATGCTGCGCTTCCCCAAGGTGTCGCTGGCGCTTCCGTTCGTGCGGACGCGTAGCTGGCGGACAGTTTTCGTCCTGTTTCGGGTCGTGACCCTGCAGGATGACCATTGCCGTCATGTCCTGCTCTGCCAGTCCGTTCGGCGCTGCTATTCGGTGACGCGCCGGAAATGGCTCTGGGCGAGCGTCCCGTGATCGTCGTACCCCATCCGATGGCCAGCATGGTGCTTCCGTCGACGGACCGCGCGACGCTGGACAGGACGGCGAGCGAGCTGTGCCGCGACTTTTCCATTGCCCAAAGCGGGCAGGGGTCCTGGGGTGCGTGGTCGCGTTTGCAGGACCTGCACGCCGGCGATCCCGCCTTCATCCTGCGTCAGGGTGGGACCGGCCTCGTCCTAGATAACCAGCGCTGGGACATCAGCGGGGGCGAGGCGTGCTGGCCGACCACCCAGATCCTTAGCCTGTCGCTGCCCTGGTGGCGCCGGCTGGCCGAACGTCCCGCGCAGCGTTGCCTGATCCCGCTGACCGCCGCCTGTGTCGCGCTGTCACCCTCGGGCGTGCGAAGCGGACGGGCGGCATGGTTCACGCTGGCGGACGCCCCCTTGTTCACCGTGGCGGGGCTGTGGCGCGATCATGGCGGTGCGCGGTGTTTCGCGATGCTGGGCTGCGTGAGCGGCCATGCCCCCTGGTCCAGCCTGCCGATGATCGTCGCGCCTGAAGACCGCGCGCGGTGGCTGGACGGCGATTGGGATGACATATCGGCTTTGCAGGCCGGTTGGTCCCCCGAACGGATTCGCATCAGGCTTTCGGATGCGCCGTCCGCGCCCTATGACGGGACCCACCCTATCGGCGCCTGGCAACAGGATCGCGCCATGGGAGTACGCTGATAACTGGACGGAACCGGATTTGACCCGATCGGTGCCACACAAAGGCTATGGCGTCGCGCTACTGATGGCGCTGGTCCATATGCTGGCGGTGGGCGACCGGTTCCTGCTGTCGATCCTGATCGAGCCGATCAAGACCACGCTCAATCTGGGTGACGGCGCGATCGGCTTTGTCCAGGGGCCAGCCTTCGCGCTGGTCAATGGACTGGCGGTGATCCCGATGATCATGGCCGCGCGGCGCTGGCCACTCGCCCGGCTCCTCGCGCTGGCGCTGCTGGGGTCGAGCCTTGCGACGCTGGCCTGCGGATGGGCGGGGTCGGTGGAGGCGCTGATCGCCGCCCGGATGCTGATGGGCCTGGCGCAGGCTGCAATCGGCCCGGCTGCGATCGGCCTGATCGGCCTGACCATGATCCCTGCGCATCGCGGGCGGGGCATCGCCTTTTTCACCGCCGGTGCCTCGCTGGGGCGGGGGGTAGCGATGATCGGGGGCGGGGGGCTGCTCGCGCTGTTCGCGGCGCTGGCCCCGCAAACCGGCATCGCGCCGTGGCGGCTGGTGCTGATCGTCGCGGGCTTGCTGGCGCTGCCCTTCAGCCTGACTTTGTATATCTGGCGGGAACCGGTCCGCCATGCCCGCCCCGCGACCGCACATATGGGGTCGGCAATGCGAGGGATGATCGCCGACCGGGCCGCGCTAGCCCCGCATATCCTGGCCGCCCTGTGCGGTGTCCTCGCACTGCAATCGCTGACCAGCTGGTCAGCCAGCCTGTTGATCCGCCAGCATGGCCTGACGCCGCCCCAGGCCGGCCTGCAAGTGGGACTGGCGATCACGCTGGCCGGAATGGCGGGGCACGGATTGGGCGGATGGCTGTCCGACCGGCTGGGGCAGGGGGCGCACGTGGCGCCAGGGTTGATGCTGCTGGGGCTTGGCCTGTGCAGCATTATGCTCTGGCCGCTGACGCGCAGCCCTTCGGTCGCGATGGCACTGGCTGCGCTGACGCTCGCGGTCGTCGGCCTGTCGATGACGCTGGCCAATGCCATGATCGGGCTTCAGTCGCGGACCGACGCCGGTCTGCGGGTCGAGGCGACGGCGATCTTCCTGACGATCGTCACGCTGCTGGGCACCGCGCTCGGCCCCTGGGCGGTGGGGCTGGCCAGTCAGGCGCTGGCGGGGCTGGCCGATGCGGTCGGCATGGTATTGGGAACGACCTGTGTGCTGGGCTGCGCGGCCGCAGTGCTTGCGGTCCGCCGGGCGCGTTAATCGAGTTCGCGCATCCAGCCGTTCCAGCGCCGCGTCCCCGTCTCGACCGTATCGGCCTGCGTCTGGCGCATGGTCCGGCGATAGCTGTCGGGATCGATTCCACGATCGGCGCGAAAGGCGCGGGTCAGCGCCCCGGCATCGCCCAGCCCGTAACGGCGCGCTAGCTCGTCCAGCGGGACCACATCCTCTCCCTCCAGCGCGCGCCGCACCGCATCCACCCGGCGTCGGCGGACATGCTGCGCGATCCCGCCATTGCGCTGATAGAGGCGATAGAGCGTCGCGCGCGACACGCCAACCCGCTCGGCGATGACCGCACCGGTCAGGTTGGGATTGTCGATCTCGCGCTCGATCAACTGCTCGACCGCCTCGCGCCGCAAATGATCTTGCCGCCGGGCCTTCACCGCCACGTCACGCGGGCCGCCCAAAGCCGTTGGAAGGAGCTCGATGAGCGCGCGGGCAAAGGCCCCGTCATGCCTATCATCGAGCGTAGGCGCATGCCGGACCAGCGATTGCAGGAAATCGCTCAGCATCCTCGTCTCGGGCGCCCGCACGACCAGCCCGTGCAGCGCGCCCAGGCTGCCCAGCGCGGCATGGATCATGTCGCGCGCGATGCTGACGGTGATGATGTGCAGGCCGTGCGCCTCGGTCCGGTGGCCACGCCGGGTGTCGAGAAAGACGATGTCCCCTGGCCCCGCCTGCGCGAACCCGCTGCGCGCATGGCCGATCAGCGTGCCCGCGAGCACATGGTGGAGCACGATATGATCGAAGCCATCCGCCTGTACCCGCTCTTCCCGGGCATGCGCCATGCCCGACAAATGCCGGTCGAACAGCAGCATATGGCGAAACCGCCAGCCGGTAACGCGCGCATGGAACGACCCATCCAGCCGCTCGACATCGGCACCCTGCGCGTAAAGCTGGCGATAGTGGGCGAAGCCAGTCTCCGCATCCATGCCCTCGCTGGAAAAAGCGATGGTTTCCTTCACCTTGACGTGCACGCTCCCGTTGCCGTTCCCTCTACCGGGGAATTGGGCAGACTAGGGGCTTCCGCGCGCCCTGTCGCCTTTGAAGCGCAGGCAAAAAGTGTGCATATAAGAGGCACGGAGTTTGCACATGCTCGCCGCGTTTCTGGACGATATCCGCGACCACGACATGATCGCCCCGCGTCGCATGGCCGAGCGCCTGCGCCTCACGCTGACCCGGCTGGCCAATATGGCGCAGATCAACCGAAATACCATGGCGGCCAAGCCTGGCAGCCCTGCGGTCTAGGCGCGCCTCGGCGAGATCGCGCAGATCATCACATGCGCGGCCGAGCTGTCGGGGGACGAGGGTCGTGCGATCATCTGGTTCCGGTATCAGCCGCTGCCCCGTTTCGGCAAGACACCCGAGCAGTTGGTCGAGGAAAGCCATGCCGCGCTTTTCCTGCGCGATCCCGATCGTATGGCCAAGGGGTGTATTCCTGACCACCGTTGTAGAGAAGCTCTCTACAACGGTGCGCGATCGCGTCCCAGATCGACACTGGCTTAGCCTTTTGCCATGACCTATCCCATCCGCCCCCTTCGCCGCGCGCTCTGGCGAATGCTGGCCATCCGCTATCAGCACGAACCCTTTTCGGGGGGGGGGGTACGGCTTCATGGCGGACGCTGGAACCCACCGACCGCGATCGCCGAATTCTATCAGGGCCTCGCCAGACCCGGCACGCTGGCCCCCTATCGTCTGGACGCCATGGTGATCACCGACCTGACCGACGGTTGGGGCGGGTCCTATGACGACAATGTTGCCCAGGCCGTGGCTACCCCATGGAAAAGGATCGCCAAGGTCGAAGGCGGCCTACCGCCAAGCTGGGCACTAGCCGACAAGCTGATCACGGATGGTGTCCAAGGTTCATAGGTTCCGTCGGCATAAAATCCTGGCGGCACAGCTCTGGTTCTTTGGCATTGGCAGCGGATGGGCACGGCAGGCAAGGGCGCACAGCTCAAATTGCTTGATCCGGATGGCTTGCTATTCCCGCGTCTTTGAGACGCTTCTCTCAACCTCCTCTGTTCGCGCCACCATCAAATCCTTCTGTACGCTCAAATAACCGAGCGTTCTCGCCACCTGTGTCTCAACTGCACCTTGTTGACGATAATACATCGTTAACGCAGGCCCCTCTCTTCGTGGACAATCTATAGGTGATTGTCACTATTTAGCCACATAGCAAAGCCGCAATTTTGACGTGGACATGACATCGTCTTCATCCTAGAAAATGTTGGTCAATTGGGGGTTTTATACATGATGAAGACAATGCCGCGCGTTCGGCAGGCAAAGGCGCGCGCTCTGGAGACAAGTGCGATTCTGCTGGCGGTAATGGTAGCCGGCCCGGCCTTCGCCCAGTGCACCCCCGATCCGACGCAGAGCAACGCGACCACCAACTGCACCGGCACCGACAGCAATGGCCTGACGGTCACGACCTCGGCCACGACGGTCAACGTAGCAGCGGGTGCGGTCGTATCGAACAGCGGCGCACCGGCGATCGCGATCGAGATCCCGGTTACCAATTCCAGCTATGCCTATTCAACGCTGACCATCGGCGGAAAGGTCGATGGCGGCAGTCAGGCAGGCGTCCAGCTGACCCGCCAGTCATCCAACAACAATTATTCCTCCGCCCAGCTGACCGTGACGGTCGCGGCGGGCGGCAGCGTCAGCGGCGCGAATGGCCTCGTCATCGGCCAGACGGGCACTGGCTATGGCCAGACGACCGCGACGATCGACAATAGCGGCACGATCAGTGGGACCGGCACCAATGGCTATGCCCTGCTGTCGACCAATTCGTCTTATGCCGGGTTCCAGTCGATCACCAACCGTGCGGGCGGCACGATCGGCACGATCAGCGGCGCGGTCGGTACGCTGATCAATGCGGGCACCATCGACGGCGGTTCGCGCAGCGCGATCGACAGCGGCGCGACCTATAGCTCGGCCGTCTATGGCAGTGGCTGGACCAACAGCGGCACGATCAGCAACAACTCTACCGCCGCGACACTGGCCAATTATCGCGGATCGACGCTGACCAACAGCGGCACGATCAGCAATGCGGGCACCGGCGCGGTCATGGTCGCGCCCTCGGGCTATAGCCTGTCGCTGGTCAACCAGGCCGATGGCCGGATCGCCACCGCCGGTACCACCGCCATCCAGGGCGACAGCGGAATCAATCTGGTCAACAGCGGCACCGTCGTCGGCGATATCGTGTCGACCGCAAGCCAGTTCAGCTATTCTACCAGCACCATCGACAACGCGGCCGGCACGATCACCGGCAATGTCCGCTTCGGCGCGGGCAACGACACGCTGGTCGTCGGCTATGCCAACGGCGCGATCCGTACCGGGATCAGCGGCACGATTGACGGCGGGACGGGCACCGACACGCTTCGCGTCCGCTTCAGCAGCGACGCCACCCTGTCCTCGGCCTTGGCGCTGCCGACCAATTTCGAACAGCTGACCCTGGCCCCCGATGCAAAGATGACGACGACGCTGGCCCGCGGTTTCGCGGCCGCCGGGTCCTTGCGCGTCGGGGGCAGCGGCACTGTCATCAATAACACCGCGCTGAGCGGCACCGGCACCGTGCTGACCGACGAATATACCTCGTCCGGCTCGCCCAGCTTCACCAATGCGGGGAGCATCACCGGCACGGGTACGCAGAGCGGCGTCTATGCCGTCTCGCTCAACTCTGCGAACCGCTTCGAGAATAGCGGCACCGTCACGGCCAGCCAGAACGGCGTCTCGTTCGGCTCGCAAGGCGCTTTCGTCAATTCGGGCACGATCACCGCGACCGGGACCGCAGTTTCGCTGTTCGGGCCGAACTTCACCAATTCGGGCACGATCCGCTCAACCGGCGGGATTGGCGCGATCCTGTCGGGTTCGTCGGGCTCGACTTGGACCAATAGCGGCCGGATCGAGGGCGCGACCGCCGGACTCCAGCTGTCGAGCAGCCTGACCAACAGCGGCACGATTACCGCAACCGGCACCGGCGTGTTCATCGATTATTATGGCTCGCTCACCAACGCGGCAGGCGGCGTCATCACCGGGGGTACGCGCGGTATCGCGCCAAACGGCAATTTCAGTGTGTTCAACGCGCGTATCGCCAATGCGGGCACCATCAACGGTGACGTGACCTTCGGCCCGTCCTCGTCGAGCAGCTATTACGGCAACAACAACGCCTATTACGCACTGGCGGGCGGCGTCCTGAACGGCAACCTCACGCTGACCAGCGGCGACCTGCTGGTCGCCGAGGCGACGGGCACCAGCGGCAATCGGTTTGCCGGGATCACCGGCACCGTGTCGGGCACCAATGCGGGCCTGCGCCTGCGTGTACGCACCGACACCACCGCGACGCTGCCCACCGCCACCCAGTTCGTCACGACCGGTTACGAGCTGTTCGACAAGGCGGCGCTGACCCTGACCGGCGCGGCCTCGACCCGGCCGCTTTATCTGTCCGGGCAAGGGACGGTCGATCTGACCGCCGACATCGCCAGCACCGCCGGTTCGGTCCTCCAGCTGACCTCACGCAGCATCGCGCCGGGCGAAACCTATGCCGCCAACGCGCTGACCGTCACCAGCCGCGGCGCGCTGTCGCTCGCGGTGTCGAGCACCGATGTCTACAGCGCCTATGCCGTCTCGCTAGGCAGCGACGACAGCTTCACCAATGCGGGCACGATCAGCGTCGCCGACACGCGATCGAACAATTACTACACGCTCGCCGCGATCTCGGGCGGCAAGGCGGTTACCAATGACGGCACGATCACGCTGAACGGCGCGACCGGCATTCAATCCGCCCGGGCCGTCACCAACACCGGCCGCATCGTCCAGGCGACGGGCGGGCGGGCCGCAACCGGTGTCTCGGGCTTCACCTCGCTGGTGAACAGCGGCACGATCGAGGTCGCGGGCAACGCCGTGGTCATGGATTATTCCAGCGGCACGATCGACAATAGTGGCCGCATCGCCAGCACCGGTGGCATCGCGATCAGCCAGAATTACAGCTATGGCACCGTGATCCGCAATCTGGCCGGGGGCACGATCGCGGGCGCGACCGGACAGAATGCCATCCGGCTCGGCGGGGGGCAGATCACCAATGCGGGCACGATCACCGGCGACGTCGACCTGGGCTATGCCAGCTATGGTGGCCGTTCCTACAGCAGCGCCATCTATACCAATAGTGGCGGTACGCTGACCGGCAACCTGCGCTTCGGCGACGGCAGCGACGTGTTCGTCGAGACGGACGGCCAGACCGGCGTGACCGGCACGATCGACGGGGGCGCAGGCACCGACACCTATCGCCGCGCCTTCACCAAGTCGGGCACCGCGACGCTGGGCAGCCTGACCGCGGTTAATTTCGAGCGCGAGGATGTCCAGGCGATCGGCGCCGACACCGTCGTGACCGTCGGGGCGAGCACCGCGCTGACCTCGCTCGGCGTGCTGGGCGACGGCCAGGTGGTCAACACCGCCAATGTCGATGGCGACCTGACCATCGGCGACAGCTATTATTACTATCCGCAGCCGCAAACGCCGACTGTGCTGGCCGCGCTGACCAACCAAGCGATCGTCAAGGGCGGCGTCTCGGGCCAGGTGTCGAGCTTCACCAACAGCGGCACGATCGGCGACGCCGCGCTGAAGCGGACGGCGGTGTCGCTCTATGGCACCGGTGCGACGACCTTCACCAATTCGGGCACCATCCTGAACGACGAAACCCGTCGCAGCGTCAACCTGTCGGTCACCCAGGGGACGATCACCGCCACCAACAGCGGCACGATCGCCCAGGGCCTGATCGCGTCGGGCAACAATTATTATTACGGGTCGGACACGGCGGTCACGCCGCAGCCGATGACGATCGCCCTGACCAACACCGGCACCATCGCCAGCACCGGTGCGGGACGCTCGGCCGTGGTGCTGCAGATCAACGACCAGCGCGCCCTTGGCGGGTCGATCCGGTTCGACAACAGCGGTTCGGTCACCCAGGGTGTCAACGCCTATGTCGGTAGCTATCGCTATTCCGACACGCCGGTACCCGACGCCCCCCAGGCGTCCAGCATCGTCGTGAACAACAGCGGCACGCTGTCCGCCAACCTTCAGGGGAGGTCGGCCGCGCTGCTGACTCTCGACGACGCACGCGATGTCGGCGGGTCGATCAGCCTGACCAACAGCGGCACGATCGATGGCAGCGGCCTGTCGGCTTACGGCGTGCGCGCCACGGTCTATCATAACGCCTACACGACCGACGCCAGCACCGTCGCCAAGACGATCGCCATCACCAACAGCGGCACGATCCGCGCCAATGGCGGCGGCCAGACGATCGTCGATCCCTATGCGGGCGCCAGCGTCCCGACCGATCGGACCGCGCCCACCACCATCATCGCGGCGGCCATCTCGCTGTATTCCGACGACACCGCGACCGCGACGATCACCAACGCGGCCACCGGCGTGATCGAGGCGACCGGCGCGAAGTCCGTCGCGATCCGCGCCAATGGCGTGGGCATCGACCTGATCAATGCCGGGACCATCCGTGGCGGCATGGGCACGACGCTGGCCGACAATGACAGCTTCGCCAGCACGCTCGGCACCACCTATCTGGCGGGCGCGATCCACACGACGGGCGCCTTCGACAACCGCATCGTCAACACCGGTACGATCATCGGCTCGATCGCCCTTGGCGCAGGCAACGACCGGATCGAGAATTACGGCCAGATCCAGGGCGAAGTCTTCCTGGGCGCCGGTGACGACACCTTCCTGCACCGCGCCAGCGCCACGCTGGTGGGCACGGTCGATGGCGGAGCGGGCACCGACAGCCTGATCATCGATGCGACCGGGGGCGGCACCGTCAACGGCAACCAGTTCCTGAACTTCGAACGCTTCAGCCAGACCGGCCAGGGCAATGTCACCTATGCCGGGGCATTCAACTTCGACACGCTGGGCGTGGCGGGCGGATCGGTGACGGTCGCGGCGGGCCAGACGCTCGCCAGCACCGGTGCCACCACCATCACCGGCACCGACGCGGCCGAGACCGTGACCAACAATGGCACTATCGCCGGCGCGGTCGCGCTGGGCGGCGGCGACGACCGCTTCGTCAATGCCGGGTTGGTTCAGGGCGCGGTGTCGCTGGGCGACGGCAATGACAGCTTCGTCGAGGGCGCGGGCTCGCGCGTGGCGGGCGGCGTCGATGGCGGTGCGGGCACCAACCTCTATACCGCACTCCTGTCGGGCGACCGCACGGGCCTCGGCCAGCGCAGCAACTTCCAGCAGCTGGCGGTGACCGGCACCGGCACGCTGTCGCTGACCCTCGACCAGAATTTCGACACCGTCGCGCTGGCGGGCACCGGGCTGAACGTCGCGCTGGCGGGCAACCGTATCGGCGCGGTCACGGGCACGGACGCGGCCGAGCAGCTGCGCGTCGATGGCGACATCGCCAGCGTATCGCTGGGCGCGGGCAACGACCTGCTGGCGCTGGGCACGACCAATGCGGCGGGCCGCTATGATGGCGGCGCGGGCACCGACACGCTGGCCTTCACCGCCAATGCGCCGGTGGTGCTGAGCGGGCTGGCGACCGGGTTCGAGAATGTGTCGCTGACCGGCAACGCGCTGACCGTCGCGGGCTTGCTGGGCACGCAGGGCGCGCCGCTGAACTTCGGCGATGGCGACCTGTCGCTGACCGTCGCCAAGGGCGGCACGCTCGCCGGGGTCATCGACCTGGGCGCAGGCAACGACGCGCTGCGGCTGGCGGCCGGATCGGTGCTGCTCGGCACCGTCGCGGGTGGAGCGGGCAATGACCGTGCCACGCTGGAGCTGGCGGGCAACCAGACGCTGGCGGCGGGCCAGTTGACCGGGTTCGAGACGCTGGCGACCGAGGGGACCGGCGCACTGACCCTTACCGGCGTGCAGGCCTATAACCAGGTCAACGCCGCGACCGACCTGACCATCGCTGCGGGCAGCAGCCTGACTGCGACCCAGGTCGCCTTCACCGGCGGCAACCAGCGTTTCACCATTGCGGGCACCTTTGCGGGCGCGGTCGATGGCGGGGCGGGGACCGACAGCATCGCGCTGTCGGCCGGTACGGCGAGCGTGCCGGTCGCCTTCACCAACGTCGCCAATGTCGAGGCACTGGCGATGACCGGCGGTTATGCCACGGTGTCGGGCAACGCGTCGTTCGGCTCGGTCGACATGTCGGGCGGCCGCCTGGTCGGGCTTGCGGGCTCGACCATGGTCGCCACCCAGTTCCTGGTCCGCCAGGGCGCGACCTTCGGTTCGGCGGGCACGGTCAACGGCAATGTGACGGTCGCGGGCATCTTGAGCCCCGGCGCGTCGCCGGGCACGATGACGGTCAACGGCAACGTCACGCTGAACAGCGGCTCGCTGTCGTACTTCGAGCTGACTCCGACCGTGTCGGACAAGCTGATCGTCAATGGTGGGCTGACCATCGGCAGCGGATCGACGTTGCAGATCGTGTCGAGCGATGCGCTGCGCCCCGGCACTTCCTATGACCTGATCGTCGCCAGCGGCGGGATTTCGGGCAGCTATGCCAGCATCCTGAAGCCATCCGACCTGTTCGGCTTCATCGTCCAGCGCGCCGACCGCATCCAGTTGCTCGGCCAGTTCCTGGGCGATGCGCGCTTCAGCCCGCAAGTCGCGCGCAGCATTGACTATGCCAACGCCACGCTAGTCAAGCAGCCCGCGACCAGCAAGCTGTTCGCCGCGCTGCCGTCGCTACTGACCGCCTCGGGTGCATCCAACGCGCAGGGCTTCGCGCAGGTGACGCCCGAGGCCTATGCCTCGGCCACGCAAATCGGTGTCGACAATGCGCTGGACCTGACCCAGGCGGCGCGCGGTCCCGCCCTTGCCTCCAACCGAAGCGAGGCCGGCCCGTTCACCTTCGCCCAGACGCTGGGCCAGTGGCACACGCTGGGCACGGACCGGGCACAGGGAACCAGCACAGCGCAGACGCGCGGCTATGGCTTCCTGGGCGGCGTCGGTTATGGCGACCAGCAATGGATGATTGGGGCGTTCGGCGGCTGGCTCGATACCCGCCAGTCAATCGCCCCGCTCGCCGCCTCGACCAAGGCGGACGGCGTCGTGGCGGGCATCCATGGCCGCTATACCATGCCGAACGGCTTCGGCTTCGGCGCCTCGGTCATCTATGACGGCGCGCAGGCACGCACCACCCGCGCGCTGCCGGGCACGGCCTCAGGCCTCGGCCGCTACGATCTGCATAGCTGGACCAGCGATCTGTCGATCCACTACACCGCCGAGATGGCGGATGGCTGGGCACTTACCCCGCGGGCGGGTCTGACCTATCTGCGCACCACCCGCGAAGGGGTCGCCGAGACGGGGGGCAGCCCCTTCGCGCTCAGTGTCACCAAGAACCGCCATGTCGCGGGCTTCGCCGATGGCGGGCTGACCCTGGGCCGCAGCGATACGTCAGACGCGCCGTTCCGGCCGTTCGTAACGCTGGGCGCTCGCTACCAGATCGAGGGCAACCGCGCCCTGGCGCTGGGCGGCTATGCCGGAGGCGGGCTGGGCCTGGTCGCACTGGGCACCCAGCGCGCGCCGCTGGTCGGCACCGCAACCACCGGCGTCGTCTATCGCTTCGCGAACGGTGTCGACCTATACGCGACCGGCAGCGCCCAGACCGGCCGCGACGACCATCAGGAAACGATCGCGGCGGGCCTGCGCCTGCGCTTCTGAGGCGCACGACCCTGAACAGGGGCCGTGGGGGCCGGCGCGGGTATCCGCTCCGGCCCCTTATTTTTGCCGGCAGTAGTCAGGATGGCACAACGCTTGATTCAAGACCTCTAGATTTGAGGACTTCACATAAACGGGCACACATATACGTTTAGGCTCGACACCTACGCTTACAGATGGGTCGACACCTACGGCATGGGTGTGGTGACCTTCTGTCGATATGGCCTGGATTGCAATGTCGGCGACCTTGATCGCTGCGTGGACGATCGGCCCCAAGCCTTGCTGGATCGACTGTCTCGCGGCACCGGTCAGTCGATCCGTCGGCTCCGCAACATGACCGACGCCTGCTGCCATGCTCGAACTAAGGTGGCGGCGCGCTGGGTGATCCACTGCGATCCGGAAATCGTCCACAAATGCGGTTCAGATTTTCCGGAACCGGCGGGTTTGTGGACGACATTTAGGGACAGCCAGGCCGTAATTTTGCAGGTGCCGGAGCGCTTGTCCACAAACCGAGCGGTTTAGGGACGAGGGGCGACACTATGCCGGACGTGCTGGGCTATGCCCGCGTCTCCACCAGCGACCAGGATCTGGAGGTGCAGCGCCGCCGATTGACCAAGGAGGGGCTACGACACGAAAGTGTGACCAGCGTACGCCAAGCGTGAACGATAGGCGAACACCAAGCCGCGTCATGCAGCGAGCAACGATGCGAGTGTGCGTAGCGGCCTGAGCTGGCCGACCGGAGGGCGGTCGTCGGTGTTCTAGCGGTAGTTGCCAATGAGCGAGATATGCTTCCACCCGAGCGATGCGATGTGGCGGGAAGTTTCGGGAGGGACCGCCATGCCGGCGATGGCCTGTTCGAGGTAGCGGGTGTTCCACAGGATAATGGCGGCTAAGAGCAGGTTGAGGCCGGAGGCGCGGTAGGTCTGGTTTCGAACCGGCGGTCCCGCAGTTCGCCGAGCTGGTTGAAGAACAGCGCTCGGGCGAGCGCGTTGCGCGCCTTTCCCTTGTTGAGCCCGGCTTGGGCACGCCAGCGCAGGTCGATTTCGCGCAACCAGTCGAACATGAAGATCGAGCGTTCGATCCGACCGAGCTCGCGCAACGCCAGGGCAAGGCCGTTCTGGCGTGGATAAGCGGACAACCGGCGCAGCATCGCGGAGGCGGTGACGGTGCCGCTGCGGATCGAAGTGACGAGCCGGAGTAACTCGTCCCAATGGTCAGCGACGTGGCCGACCGCGACCGGATCGCCGGTTAGTCCGGCGAGCAGCGCCCCGGCATCCTGCTGCGGCAGCAGATGCAAGTGTCGTTCCTTCAGATCCCGCAAACGCGACGCGAAGCGGTAGCCGAAAAACGGCATGAGGCCGAATACATGGTCGGAGGCCCCGCCGGTATCGGTGTGATGTTCTTCGATCGACAGACCGGTGGCATGGTAGAGCAGCCCGTTGAGGACATAGGGCGCCTCGCCCGCTGTCGCCGCGATCACGCAGCTCGCGAACGGGTCATACTGGTCCGGAATGTGGGTGTAGAAGCTGACGCCGGGTTCGTTACCGTTACGCGCGTTGATTTCGCCGACCGCGGCACCGCGCTCGCTGGCGTGGAAAAGCTGACCGTCTCTCGATGATGTGGTGCAGTCACCCCATAAACCGCTTAGCGGCAGGGGGCGATGCGCGTCGATCAGTCGCGCCAGCGCCTCACTATAGGCGGTTTCGCTGACATGCCAGTCATGAAGGTGTGCAAGCTGGCGCAGGGTTGCTACATGGCAGGTATCCGCCATGCGGGTCAGACCGAGATTGATGCCGTCCGCCAGGATCACGGTGAGAAGCGCGTTGCGGTCCTCGGCCGTTCGTCCCGAGCGTCGATGAGCGAAGCATTCGGAAAAGCCGGTCCAGCCACCGACCTCCAGCAACAAATCGGTGATCTTCACGCGCGGCAGGCGGTCGTAGACCATGCGTCGCACGTCCTCCGCATTGGGCGGGGTCACGGCCTTGAGCGGCGAGATGACGAGCCCGCCGGCGTCGAGCCGTACCTGGGACAGTTCCCCCCTGCCGGGCGAGCGCCGTGACTTGTTTGATCGCGGTATTGAGGCGGGCGCGGCGACCGGCGATGAAGGTATCGAAGTCGGTGTCGATGGCCAACGGCAACGGCCCGCGCTCGCGTAGCGCCGCGAAGGTGGCGGGCGGCAGGAGGTAGCTGTCGAAAGCACGATACTGGCGACTTTCCTTCACCCATATGTCGCCGACACGCAGCCGGTCGCGCAACTAGGTAAGAACGCACAGTTCATAGGCTGCGCGGACGACCTGCCCGTCGCGCAGCACAAAAGGCCGCCACGATGGCGGGACGAAGCGAAGCGGTGGATTGTCGGTCAGGCGTCGCCTGCCGCTCCGATAAACCTCACCGACGACCCGGACCGCATCGAGCAGCCCCTGCACAGGACCGGCACCTTGGAAGGTGAAGGCGTTGAGGAGTGGCCCGATCACCGGGCGCAGCGAACGATGCCGGTCGATCAGCTCGGCGGTACGATCGGTCGTCTCCGGCGCGACCAGTATCTCCACTTCCCCGACCGCTGTCCCCAGTTTTCCCAGTAGATCGCCATCGCGGCAAGCGAGTCCAGCCCTTGCGCCCGTGCACCAATCAGCAGGCGGCAGGAGCCGGTGAGCAGGCGCAACTACGCCTGGAGCGCGCGGATCGTACCCAGCGCCTTGTCGCGCGTCCGGTTCTCGGCGCGCCGCATCATGCTGCCGAGCAGCTTGTCCATCATCGTCAGCACCGCATCCGCGAGGCTCTTACAAAGCCGCAGCGCGGCTGCCGCCAGAACGGCATGGCGGCGCCGGCTAGGAAGTTCCGCCAGATGCTGCGATGTGATCCGCACCGCCTCGTCGGCGACGCGGTCGAAGGCCGTAGCCGGGATCGTCGCGGCCCGCGCCGGCACCAGTCCGATCGCCCGGACATGATCCAGTCGTTCGAGCAGGCGCATGACGTTGCGCGGTGCCGGCGACAGCGGCGGGTTGCGCAGCCACGACAGCCACGTCGCACCCCGGTCGCCACGACGGGTGAGCAGCGCATCGAGGCGGGCACGTCGGCCATCGCCCAGCCCCTGGGTCAGTACGTCATAGACAAGTTCGTCGGCCTGTCGACGCACTCACCGCACGATCGCCTCGATGACGGTGACGGGCGGCAGCAACAGGTGACGATGTCGCATTTCGTCGATGACGATCCCGGCCAGCTGGACTGGCTGGATGATGGTCTGCGCCACGAGCATGTCGAAGGCGGCCAGGACCTGGAAGTCGGCCCGACCGAACGCTCGATAGCCCATGCGCCGTGCCAGATCGGCGAGATGCGCACGGAGGGTCGGCTCACGACGGCCATAGTCGTGCCAGGCCGCTTCGGACACATCGAACTGACGGGCGACGAACGACAGGACCGATGCGGGCGGCGTCTCGTCCGCGCCGAGTACCCGCCAGGGCCAGCGCATATAAAGGAGCGTCATGGCGTAGCCGAGCTGCGATGCGGGACCACGCCGGATCGAGACCAATCGAGATCCTCACGCGTCAGGGTGAAATGTCGCGCGATCTCGCGTTCGTCGGCCGGTGGCTCGAGCTGACGCGCCAGCGCCTCGCACGGTCGCGGCCAGCCTCGTGTTCGGAGGGGCTGCCGTGCTGTACGTCTTCGGCATCGTCGCTGAAGTTGGTCAGGCGATACCGTGGTACGAATATCTCTGAGCTGCATATGCTTTGGCTTGGGTGCCTTGGCTGCTCGGTGTACGGGCAGCAGTGATCGATCAGGACAATACGGCAGGCGACTGAACCCCGCCGTTCACCGCTCGTTCGCTCCTACCGTACGTAGAATGCACTTTTGTGCAGTCACCCCTATCCGGCCAGGCTTTATCCGCTCCGCACGCGCGTTCGCGCGTCGGTTACCAAAAACAGGAGCGGGATCTTGTGGTACGTGGGGGCAACTGTGATGCTCACCCGAGCTGTAGCGGCTGACGTTTACGGATCATGGCGTTGAGGATGACGAGGAGTTGTCGCGCAACGGCGATGAGTATGGTCTTTGGCGCCTTACCTTTGGCGCGCA